>Ga0224506_10001843_pt1 | contig 14904 bp, 14 predicted proteins | sample SF_Jan12_sed_USG_2_FD_169108 | JGI IMG/M metagenome (GOLD analysis project Ga0224506, IMG submission 169108) | Sediment microbial communities from San Francisco Bay, California, United States - SF_Jan12_sed_USGS_8_1 | ecosystem: Environmental > Aquatic > Marine > Sediment | place: USA... | reverse complement strand
CGTTCAGGGAGTGTTTTGGGATCAGTTTGAATTCAAGGAACAAAAAGTCAATGCGGGAAGAAATGCCATGAATCAAGTATTGGCAAACGGTGGAACCATGCAAGATGCAAAAAATGCGTATCATATGGCTGCATCGACTTCAAAAATTGAACTAATAGAAATGAATGCTCAGTTCAATGTAAGGCATAACCTGGCAGACTACGAGGAACAGCAAATCTTCAACTCTACAGGACAAGTACACATGTCATCTACAACTAAAGCGAAACTTGCCGATTTTTATTCAGACTATAAGTTGCAGCCAAGTTACGTGTTGGCAAACTCCGATGATGTGAACGTATCTGAGACAGATACAGAGTGTAAGGAAGGATCAATCCTTGTGACTCGAATTGTCTCTGGAAGTCATTCATGTGTTGATGAATTGATGGCCCAAAAATGGATTGAAAACGGAGTAACAGGCATCGCTGTTTCAGGAAACAATTTGTCTGTCCCCGAGGTAAGGACAAATCCAGGAACAGAGTGTAAGGAAGGGTATCAGGTGGTTTACACCATTGCAACATCGGAATATCAGTGTGTTTCAGAATCCGATGCAAAAGAAATGATTGAGAACAACACTGCAGAGAACCATACTCTGATTGACTATATTGCCAGTAAGGACAAGTTGAAAGTACACGAGGACATCATATACGAGATCAACCAAGAGATTCTGGAAATCAACCAAGAATATGACCTCAAAAAGAAAACACTGGAGACAAAATATGACGATGCTCTTGAAAACGAGGACTTGCAGAGAAAGCAGAACATGCGGGATATTGTCAACGAATACCGACTTGAAAACATCACAAAAGAAGACGTGACCAAACAGATTTCAGAAATAAGAAATACAGCCAATGTCATTCAAGAAAAAATGCTTGTAGAAAAGATCCATGCGGCAAACATGCTTGAAGCAGAATTAAGAGACAGGATACTTGAAGCGATAAAAGGATACGAGGACGCTCCTGACCTCTATGCCAATTGGAGTCATTTGAGCGAAACCACAGATGTTGCAAACGAGCAAAGCATGACAAGTCCTGTCAACGTATCGTTATCCAACGACGATGCCAGGAACATACGTCTGGATGATGTGGATGTGGTCAATTCATTTGGTCAAAAGTTTGACGAGATAAAATCTGATCAGGCATTGCAAATTGCAGCAGACATTACAAATCTCAACGAGCATGAACATCCATTTGCATACGTGGTGGAGATAACCGACATCGAGGGCAAACTTGCACAGCCTGCACAGTGGGTGACTGGCACGCTTAACCCCTCTCAAACCTTTAACGTCAGTCTGTCATGGATGCCGGAAAAAGCTGGCCAATACAAGGCAGCAATATCTGTAGGTGCAGACAGGGGCTCTGTTTTGCAAGCAGCAGACATTAAAATCAACGTCAGTCCTGAGGGAGACGCATATGATGATGATTATTGCAAGAAGGGAAACAAACTGGTTTTCAAGTACTCTGACAATTCGCCCATTTGTGTATCATTTGATACTGCCTCAAAACTAATCAATAAAGGATTGGCATTTGCTTGATACAGCCAAGCAAATAAGTTATTTCAAATCCGATGACTTGCAGATGGCTATGGATTTTTGTCGCCATTTTTGCATTATCTTTTATGGTTCCAGCACAGGCCTCTTTGATACCAATGAAAGCAGTTGATGTGGCATAAATTTCGACATACACTTTAACTTTATTTTTTGTATAGAGTTAATTGTATAGAGAAAAGGAAAGTTAACTTGTTATGTTGGGGTTTTGGAGAATTCAACCAATGAGCACAGTGTCACGGCGACTGCGACCTGATCAAGCTGCAAGGTGACAAGGAAATTGTGAATTAATCACAAAACTGTAATATTTGTTCGTATCAAAATACTATTTTATTATGATTGATCTTAATTTTAGAGGAAAAGACAGCAAAATAAGAGAGCATTTGTGGTTCAAATTTTGTTGGGAGGACAACGTGTGTGGGGTATAGATAGGGCCGGCTCCGTGTAACCATAATTTTCGGCATAATGAAAACGATAATGAAAAAAATTTCAAAAGGATACACAAGGGACCATAAAATAATTTGAATTATTATTCTTGAAATGGAATTAGCAAGTTTAGGTTAGTTTTGAAGGCAATAATTGCATAAACAATTTTTTGCAACGATCGAATGATTCTGAAGGAAGAATATCAAAAGAGTTATCATGGTTTTTGTAATTTATGATTAATTTCCCTGCTCTGACACCATTTACTCCATAAGTAGAATGTTTCAATTCTATTTTGGTAATGTCTGCAAAAGGAATTTCAAAATTTAACTTATCCATCATGAATATTTCATCTAACGACAAATTCAAACGATCTGTTAAAATTTTATCAGGTCGTATAAAGAGCAACCGTTCTTTATCAAATATTACTTGATATGTAATGTTTGAACCACTCCATCTAATCTTTAAAACTGAAAAAGAGGGCTCATTAATAATTTGTCGAGTTTTACGAATGTATTTCTGTCGGCGTTTTTTAACATAATAAAATGCATAAGAAATAACTCCAAATATTGCCAAATAAAGAATAGGTCTTATTGAATCATAATCGATATCTTCGGTTTCAGACACAGCGTTTTTGTCATTATAAAAAAATTCTTTATCTTTTTTGGCAAGTTCTTTATTCTTTATTGCTGATTCATAGTCAGGATCAATTTCTAATGCCTTGTCATAATATGAAATAGCCTCATCATATTGTCCAAGCTTGTAAAGTGTCAATCCTTTGTTATACAAAACATAAACAGCCTTTGGATCAGTTTCTAGTGCTTTATCAAACCAAACTAAAGATTCTTCTGGTTTTTGTAATTCTATTAGAATTCTACCTATTTCATTTAAAGCTGAGATATCTTTTGGCTCTACATGTTGATTTTCTTCAAACCAAATCACAACCTCATCATGCTTGTCAGTCTCTAGAAGTATCAAGCCTTTGTTGTATATGGCAGTAACATGATTTGGATTATTTTTAAGGGAGATTTCCAAGAAGCGCATTGCACCTTCATAATCTCCAAGCTGAATCAATCCTGCGGCTTTATTGTTTGAAATGTCAGCGTCTGTGATGGAACCATGGACATAAATGGGAAGAAATGGATCTGATTGACCAAATGTTGAAGGAGTTAATAGAATAATGAAAATTGTTGAAATGCAGATTGAAACTGTCTTTTTAGTCAAATTTCCTAATTTACGACAATTATTCCTTTTTCAACCATGAAAGTTATTCCTTTTAAGAAATCATTATCAGAAATTAGTCCTTGGGACCACCAATCAGCATTATTCTTAATCCATGCAGGGATTTCTTGAGAACCTCCTGTTGCAGATTGTGCTGTTTCTGGAATCTGTATAATTCCTTCTTTTATCAAAAATTGAATTCCTCCAACAAATGCCTGGTCATCAATATTTCCTTCTACCCACCATGAAGCATTATTTCGAATCCAATCTGGAATTTTTGGGGTTTCACCGGGGTTATTGTGCATAGAAGATGAGTTCTCTGAAACAAGTTTTCCTTCTACGACTACTTGCTTTACAGGATGATTGTAATCAAAGCTTACAAGAATTTCATTAATTGTTTCATCATAAGTAATAGTAAAATCGTCTATGTTTTTCCCATCAATTGTTATTGCATATGGTGGTTCTAACACCTTGCCAATGAATATCTCTGTAAGCCCTGTTCCACTTTGCTCTAGTGTTCCAAACGATATTTTTTCATTGTCGGAATCAAAAGTAAAATCAGATATTGTAGAATTGCTAACTATATCAATTTCGACAGTCTGACCATCAAATTGCACTGATTTCTTATCTATTTCAAGACCAAAAATATCTGCATAATTTGAAGGATTGGATATATCAATGGTGTTTGAGATTTTCAAGGTTTCAAGAGATTCATAAAACTTTGAAATTTCCTTATCATAGGTTTTATCAGAACCTGCCACATATCCTATATCCACAAAATCATTACTTGTTGCAATTAGGTAACCTGTCATTTTCATTTTTACATTCATTGTTGGTTCCAAACATTTTCCAGTAAATTCCAGAGCTTTCATTCCATTTAATTCCAGAATTTTGGCTGGTTGATAAGGCTTGTCACATTCAGCTTTAGGCATTTCAGGCAATCTTTTCAAATCACCTGTTAAGACTAGCATTGCTGCAAAATTGGGATCAACTTCAGATGAAAAGAGTTTGGTTGTAATACCAGGGGTGGCAAATACAATGTTCATGCCTTCTTGTTTCATCTTTATTCCCTTCCAAGCCTTTGGAAAGTCTATTTCTATTCCTACTTTATCATCTACATATTTTCCTTCAAATTCAGTTGGGATGATTTCGCTGTCTATAACTATTGAATCAATCATTTCTTGGACTACTGGAAGATACTCAGAAAATCTCTTTTCGCTATCAGAAGTGAACTGGATCATGTAATTTTTTGTTTCAATTGCAAGAAAAATATTAAGACCTTTTAAATCAAAACCTGCATTTGTAGCAGTATAAATTTTCTTTACTGCTGGGTTGCCAGATAAAATAATTTCGCTTGATTCCACAAGATTAAAGTTTGAAAATTGTTGGCGATAACCTTCCATCACACTATCTGCATATTGAGAAGGATCTGCTTTGACGGGACTATCCAAAATAACAATTGCAAAGGTTTCCTGGTAAACATCTTGAAGATCATCTATTGGTGCTGTAAACATAATGGTTGTTGTTGGTTCAGATAATTCAGATTTTGTCCAAGACGAAGGATATTCAATTTTTATCCCATGAGTTGGATTTTCATATTGCAGTAAAGGAGAAAGAGATCCAATCTTAATAGAATTGATCATCTTTTCTAACGTCTGAACATACTCTGAAAATTTTTCTTCTTCTGAAGTAAAGATGATACTGTAAGCAATATTTTCTTTTATGGTGATAAAGAATACCTGTTCAAAAGATACACCACCATTTTTTATCGTGTAGGTTATCTTCTTTGCATTATTTCCTGATATGGTAATTGATTCAGAGTTTAGAATATCGACATTAAACCCCATCAATGTGAATTCATTAGCTATGCTGTTGACTGTGGCATCGGCAAATTCATCTAAAGTGATTGATTCAGAAACTCCTTCAGCAGATATCATTAAACTCTCTTGAAATTGGTCCGATGGGCTGTCTAAAGGAGCATTAAATGAAACTAAGGTGAATTCATCAGGGTTTTCGATCATTTGCCAGTTTTTTGGATAGGTTATGCTTATTCCAATCTCTGTATTTTCGTATGGTAAAAACTCTGATTCACTTTGCGCGTATGCAGTATTTCCAAAAGAATTTGAAAATATGCCCAAAGTAACACTTTGAGATAAGAGAATTGTTACCATGACCATTACTAAAACTAATTTAATTTTCAGAATGCGTTTTATTTGTAAATTAGCCTATTAAACTCCAAGGCAATTACCATAATTGAGATTGGAACAAATTCATAATATCTTCTATGAGTAATCAAGTAACAAAAAACAACGAAATATTATGATTAAAGATTCAAGGATGGACAAAAGAATCACAATAGTAAAAGATGTTATAGTTAATCCTTCTCTAGCATTTAGAGAGATAAATCAAGAAAGTAAATTCTATCTTTCAGGTGCAATTGCACTTTTTCTTATTTCCGCAGGACTGTTCTCACAAGGAATTGTGGAAGGAATTATTTCAATGATTGCAGATATTGGTATCATTATTTTGATTTTGTATGTTGGACGATTATTAAAGGGAAAAGCTGTCTTTACTGGAATATTTTCTGTGCTTCAATACTCTGGAATTCCTGCCTTGATAGGTTCAGGAATTTTGTTAGCATTACCTGAAAATATTTTTGAGAGTGGATTTGATATTCAAACTGTAGATCTTTCAACATTTTTTTCTTTAATTGGGATTTCAATGATGTTTTTTATTTGGAGTTTCATACTTTCTATTTTAGCAATTAAGGAAGCCCATCAATTTGGTGTTGGTAAATCATTAGCTACAATAATTATCTCATCAATCATTTTTTTGTTAGTGATTATCGTGCCAGTTATAATCTCTCTAGGGTTATTAGGCGGAATTTAATCCATCTTACCTTGAAGAATAATTTTTTGTAATTAACAGATATCAAACATGATTTTACAGAGTAAAAACTTTCTAATTTACGTGTGAAATTAAGAGATTTTTGATTCTATTTGATATTCTGTTTATTTCACTAGATTCAATCTTTCTTTGTGCTCTCCATAATGTGGGCTTGGTAATACCAAGAGATTTCACGTCTTTTGGTTTTAGTTTCAATACTTTGTTTGCAATTTTGCCAAATTCTCTATCAATTTTGTTTGGGTCCTCATAGATTTGATAACTTTCCTCATCTAACTCCTCATCAATTGAGATGGCATTGCTCTCCTTTCCGATATGAACTATCTCTGAAATTTCTACATGTTTTCTCTCAAGGATACCTAAATCTCCATCAAACTTGGCCTCTGGGTGAGAGATATAGTCTCTGAAAATCTCCCAAAATGTCTTCCAATACTCTTTTCCTCTCAGTTTTTTCTCGTTGGTTTTGTCGTTATAGTCAAGAAAATAGTCATGAACTGCATCTTTGGCGGGATTTCTAAATGGTGCCATTGGCTTTATCGGCTCATCGGTTTCAGGATTTATCACTCTGGCAAATCCCAATATTCCGAAATTGGATGGCTTGATTTGCTTGTGATACTCTTTACCCTTGTTAAACTCTGAGAGTCTTTTCACCAAACTTGGTTTTGATAAAGCGAGTTTTTGAAGAGCGTACTTGTTTTCATATTTGTCTTGTAATTCTTCCATGGTAACATCACCGTATTCCAAATCTAAAATATCAGACCAAATTTCCTTGTGCCAGTCTTCTTTTTCTTTCTCATCTGAATCTGATTCTGTTGAAAATGGATTAAGTAGATGTCCTAGACCATGTGATGATGTTTTGTCTTCATCAACTGTTCTTTTACCATTTTCATCAATGTTAAAAAGACAGTACCTTTTTGCAGATATTCCGTAAAACCAGATGTTCTGTTTTTCTATCTCAAAGACTTGTACATCTTTTTTGTTTTCAACATCATATGGATTTAGAGGATAAAAAAACTTTTGAAGTGCATTCGTATATTTTGATGGAACTATCATAGAGTCAGTATCACAATATGCATGAGATTCTTTTCCATTGCTTTCCCTTTGTAAAACTGCCTCAGCTGATGCAAGTAACAATCTAGCAGCAGATGTAATTGCAACTGCAATGATGGGGTTAAACATAATTCCTGGTTCTTCCATCCTAGTTTTTTTAACTTGAAACTGGTTTAATCCATAGGTATCAATTGCTATCTTTATTGGATTATCATATGCTGTAACTTCTACATAGATTCCGTAACTGATAGCATTTGTAATAATTTTGATTATCTTTTGTTTTCTTTCGTAAAATTCATAATCTACCTTTGAGTTTCCTTTGGATTTATCTCGAAGTACTTTTTGTTGTTGTCTATATTCAATTAGTTTTTTGAAGAGGTCATCTTTGTGAGGATTGACGGTAGTTCCATGTATGTTTGTATTTTTGAGGTTTTCTTGAACCCCAACTGGTTCAAATTTTATGGCTTTCAATATTTTTGGGGGTTTTCCGGTGTATAGTTTTGATGATATCACATCAGCAAGACTGTACCACATTGGTTCAGGTGTAGATGAAATCTGAGAAATACCGATATTCCAGGCATGTTTATCACCAAATTGCGCCCGTATTGGCAAGACATCGTCTATTGGTTCAACCAAAACGATGGACTGGAGTTTGGCCCATGTTGCTTTGTCACGTACATGGTCCAGTTCAAAATTATCTACAAAATCGATTATCTCTTGTGTTGCCTCTGTTGATTTTATTTTGTCTGCAATAACAAACCTCCAGAGATTCTGTAATGTACACACAGTTGGGTACATTGAAAGAAAGTCAAGCAAATCTACATTTAATGGCTTTTTTCTGATTTTGCATTCAGTCCTTCCCCCATAATAGCAACTCATAATGTTTCCAATAATCTCATCTGAAAAATCAGGATTTTTCCAGAAAAATGATTTTACTCCCATCATGTTTAGAAATTCCTTTCCTATTGATGCAGGAGTGTATACCTTGCTAAATGGTATTGGTAAATCATACTTTTCAAACTCTTCTTTTGCATTCAAAAATAATGAGAAAGTTGACTTTACATCATTAACACAATAGTCTATGTATTTTGCATTTACTTTTCCATGTTCTTGTACTTTGTATTTCTTGTAATCTGTCTTGAATGCATCACATGCACTTTCTAGGCTGTGCTTTTTGTCAGTAAGTGCATGACACAATGTTCTCAAGTCAACAAAATTATTTATGATTCTTTTTGGCTTCTTTTTCTTGTCATTATTCATTGGCCCTCCCCAAGAAATAAAGGACAGAGTACTAGATATTGGAGTAATAAGCAGTCTTGGATAATCCCAATTCTTTGATAGTTCCAATGAAAACCCTTCATTCTTTTTCATTCTGGCAGTAGTTGAATTAAGCGCAATGTGATTGAGATCGAATTGAAGATTAAATCCAATACACGTACTATTCAAACCATACACTTCATAGAGAAAAATCTGTCTGAATTGCTGTAACGTGAATAATGAAATATTATTTTTTTCACAATATTCTTTCAGTATTTTTTGCTCTTTTGGAGTGGTGACTTTTTCATCATAAAATATTCCGTTTTGTTCTAGACTTTTTCTTTGATAAACTTCAAAATACCCAAACGTCAAGTTTTGGCAAAGGTCTGTTCTGGTTTCAGTATCAAATACAAAATAGCGGTCAATTTTGGAGAGTTCTTTGTTGTCATCTTTTTGCATTTGGGGCAAAATCCAGGAATAAAACGGAGATATCTTCTTACTATCCATGTATAGGATTGCCTTATGAGGAATTGTAAAAGCACGAACAGCCGCTTTTTCTGTGCCTGTCATTGAATAATCCTCTCCAACGAGCGGTCAGAGATTAGCCTCAATAGGTCTGAAATACCTCTTAACACAAGGGCATCCTTTACAACTTGGGGTTTGTTATTCTTGTATGACCAACCATCAGGCCAACTTTTCATCTGCTTTCTTGAAATCCTGCCATGACAATTGCGACATAGACTAACAACCACATCAGAATTACTTTTTGCTCCAATGTGATGAAATTCCATGTCCAGTGGATTGTCATGATGGCATGCAATGCAAAATCCCTGACTTTGCTCAAAAACATCGCACCAGTTCTTTTCTTCAATTAGAAGTTTTACTTTTTTGATATAGTCGTTGTTTTTCTTTGATACCTCAACGTCTGCCATTAGTTTGCACCTCCACTACTGTAAACAGTAAAGTATTCCGGCTCTTCTATCTTTTCACGAATTTCTTTTATTTTTGTAGTACTTGTCTCTAGAATGTATCTTTGTCCCCTTGCATCTGTAACTGTAATGCCTTTTAATGAAACAAGTGCATCCTTTTGTCCTTGGTCTGTTAATCTTCCAACGGCACTGTGATATTTGCCAATTAGTTTTGCTTGTTTGTTTCCCCGTACTTGTATCCATATTTCTTTTCCTTTTTCATAGATTCTCATTTTCCTGAGCAGTCTGTCATTTTCTTTTACAATGACTCTTCTTCCTTTCTTTTGTAATGCAGAGCCTGCATATTTTTTGACAGTTGGAACCGTTGTTCCAACATTCTTTGTTGCAGTAGTGATTGTTGTACCACAGCGCATTTGTCTGATTACTTCCAAAGAATTTTCATATGCAATAATTTGTCTAGGTGGAAGCAAATCAAGATTTCTTTTCCATGCTGATGTTTTTGTTTTCATGAATCATTCACCTCCACTATTTGATTTTGTTTTGGAACTGGTTTGACAATCAATTCTTGGTTGTTGCCCAACATAATTTCCACATAATCACCTGCATCAAGCCCGACTGAACTAAGCCAAAACAAAGGCAATGAAACAAGGCGACTGTAATCGCTTTTGTGAATCTTTCTAAGATTCATTTCTGTTTTTGTCATCACTTAATAGAAGGCAGCAATAGATAAATACACTAAGTTAAGTGTAGTAAATGTAATTGAAAGAAAAATACGATTCTCGAGAATGGCAAAAAGACACCAAGGCCAAAAATGAGGCTAAAATCATGCAGGAATTGATGAACGGGCCAAAAAGATTTACAGATTTACAAAAAAACACCGAACTTTCTGCTACGGGATTGACAAAGATACTTCGACGCATGAGAGATGAAACAAAGACCATACAGCAGATTCAGCAAAAAAATCGTCTTGTATATACAATTACAAAATCAGGAAAAAGGGCATATCATGAATCTTTAGAATTTGGAATGTGGTTAAATTCTATCCAGGATCGTGGAGGGCATTATATCCAAGACTATTCTGGAATGCGGGGAGAAATGTATGCTAGTGAACTAAAATGGGGACCTGAAGATGATTTGATAATTGACAAGAAATTAGATGGAAAAGCAAATCCCATATCCAGAGAATTGGCATTGGATTTACAAAAATTCATATTCAAAAAATTATATGATGATACGCAAAAAAGAAAGATTGTATTTGATGAATCACTAGATGGAATGATTGCATTATGTTTTTATTTTGACTATAAAGGACTACGTGAAAGCATAAAGAACAATTCATTAAAGTTGCAAAACAGCATAACAAAAGAAGAGTTTGAAATTCGTTACAAACAAGAAGATGAAACTTCAACTCGTGAAGAAACACAATTACTAAATGATTTAAAAATAGGAAAGATAACTAGAAAAGAATTTCTAAAACAAGTGAGGAAATTAAAATGAATCCGTTATTGATATCAGGTTTTGGTACATCAATTTATGTAGAAAAAAGAAAGTTGGTCATATGCAATAAACTAGAAAATACATTTCAAGAGTTTCATCCTCACAAGATTGATCATGATGGCATAATAATAGATGGACATACAGGTAATATTTCATTTGAGGCAATGAGGTGGATGATGAAGCATAACATCAATATGGTATTGCTAAATTGGAATGGAAATCTTTTAGCAAATACATTACCCGACCAGCCAAAATCAGGAAAATTGAGAATAAGGCAATATGAAAAATACCTTGATGACAATTATAGATTTGAGATAGCATCAAAGATTACTCAAACCAAGGTGGAACACTCACTAAACTTACTCCTGGAATTGTCTCGATATTATGATTCAATAGACATGCCCCGGATTACTCAATCAGTTAAAAGAGAGAGACAATTTTTACTCAAAATTACACCTAAAAATCAACATTTAGGCATGAAAATCAAGGGTAAAAATCTAAGATCAGAGAGTTCAAACCAAATTAAAAAACTGATGACCTATGAGGGAAGAATTGCCGAAGTTTGCCTGTCTCAGATAACTTCAATCTATAATGAACTGTATCCCGAATTTCACTTTACAGGAAGAAAAGACAAGACAAACTCTAGAAACTATAATGCATCAGATGAAATTAATGCACTTTTAAACTATGGTTATGCGATATTGGAATCAGAAATTCGAAAGTCACTTAATGCCATAGGGTTGGATTATGCTGTAGGTTTCTTGCATGAGATTAATCAAAGTAAAACTCCGTTAGTCTATGACATTCAGGAATTGTTTAGATGGATTATAGATTTATCAGTAATACAATTATTGGAAGAAAAGAAGATCAAAAAATCAGATTTCATAACAACTGAAAACTATCACATTCGATTAAAAGAAAAAACTGCAAAGATGCTAATTGAAAAGATTAGAAAAAACTTTAACCATAAGAAAAAATATAAAAACAACAAAAAATTCTCTTATCAAAATATTTTACAAGATAATTTGCAACAATTGGCAAATTTCATTTCAGGTAAAAAGAAAGATTTTGAATTTGATATTCCAAAAATTACAATTCAAAGAAATGACGATGTGCAGATAAGAGAGAAAATTCTAAACATGACACCACAACAAAGAAAACTATCTGGAATCAACAAGTCAACTTTATGGTATTTGAAAAGTAATCTAACAAAAGGAAAAAAAGTTATGATTTATGATAAAATCAAAACAAAATTGGAAAACGGTATGCCGAACGTGTCCCCTAAAGCTTAAGTATGATTTTACACTTCTATGTTATATAGAACAATCAAAATGATTCTTCTAATTTACAGATAAGAAATAATTTTAAGATAAAATTAGTCTCAGAACAAATGAGTTATCTTTTCTGAATATAAGTTGTAAATTCAATGTATCTACAGAAAAAATAATCTTATCAGAAAAAATACTCGGAAAAAATTGTTTTGTTGTTCAGAAAAAATAGGAGGTGAAACAGAAAAAATGAATGAAACAATTACAGAACAAATAGAATTTCCAGAAATAATGCAAGTGGAAACTGAATTAGTCTCAGAACAAATCAACTCTCATACAGAAAAAACAGGCACAAATTCAGAACAAATAGATGATTTTCCAGAAATAATCCCTGAAAAAATCACAGAAAAAAGACGATATCGAGGTCAGAGAGGCCAGGACAAGTCCCCTAGGCAACTAAACTACAATTCTATCATGAACTTGAAGCCTTTCAAATCAAAAGCAGTTACTATAGAAAAAGAGATATCTATTGGATTATCTGATGATGAAATTAGATTTATTGGAATCATTCTATTGATAGCAATATTTGGAATCATAGTCTGGAAAATAATTGAATGGTTAAAAGAACCTGTAAAAGTTACAGAATAGGATTTTAATCCCAATTCTTCTTTTTTTATTTTAAAAATCTAATTTTTTTAGTTTGGATCCTTTTAGGTTCATTAGTTATCTTTACACGAAAAAAAGTTTCTTCCATTATGCTAATCCTTTAATGATAATTTGAATCCAATGAGGGATGGTCAGGAATATAGTAATATTCTAGCAAATCACATAAAACAGGATTTACTTTATCTAAATTATCACCAACGATCTCATTTATTATGGCCTCTGCAACATATGAATAATTTACTTGAGGGTTGTCATATGCTGAAACAAGTTGAGTAAGTTGTGCTTCTGAAAATGTGTCATATTGTTTTAATTGTGCAGCAATTTTTGCAGATTCAGCATAAGAATTTGAATTGATTAATTTTGATATTATGTTATCTAAATCAGAAAATTTAGGAGCTGGTGTTGTTTTGGAGATATTTACAATTTTGTCAATTATAGAGTCATCAAAAGGAGTTGAGCAAACTATTCCTTGTTTACTAGATACAAATCCATAAGGTCTTGTTTTGTCTATACATATTGGTAATATTGTTTTACTACAGTTAAGGGCGATACCAACTTCTTGATCAGTAAAATTTGAAAGGGGATAATTTTCTGAAAGCAGCATTATGAATATTTTACAATTTTGAATTTCTTCATACAGTTTAGATACCCACTCAGAACCAGCCTCAATATCTTCATGAGCAAGAAAAACAGTCAATCCATGTTTTGACAATTTTGTCTTTAGTTCAGATGCAATTTTTTTATCTATATCAGAATGACTAAGAAATATTTTAGTTGACATTAATGTGATATTCGTATACAGTAAGATAATATTTTCTTTGGATTGAGTCCTTTTAATTCAAATAATCATTACTAAATTCAGTAATGTTTTGGATTAAAGGTAATTCTACGGAATAATACTCTTTTTAATTTTATTTTTTGTTCTATGATTTAGAACTCTCTCATGTGCAATACTTGGTGTATACTTACCTAACAGATAATTTCGTTCAGTTTTGCTAAACATAATTTGATTAATCGCTATAGGTGTTAGGATCTAAATAATGATTTAGAATTGATGATTTTAATTGTAAAATTTTTTCTTTCATTAAAATTTGGGATGAAGTTAAACTTTCTAAATTCTTTTTAAATTTTTTATAAGATTTTACGATGTCTTTTTGTTTTGATAATGATGGCACAATTAATTCTACATCATTAATTGTACCTTTTGAGATAACAGGCTGAGCAGACTGTTTTGCAAATTGTCGCAAATTTGAATTTTTTAATTGTAAGTACAGAAAATCCAGGTCAAATTCAGATGGAACTTCTTTTACCAGTAATGCATTATCTGTAATCCATGATTTGGGTGATGTGATATGGACATTTCCACATTTTGCTCCTACTCTCCCTATGACAATTTTTGGTTTTTCAAACAAATATGATGAATATTTTCCTATTATGCCATTTCCACAAACCATACCCTCCAAGTATCACTGCAATCATAATAAAAATTGCAATTGCAAGACCATTCCAGTTAAAGTTGCCACCAATGTCTACTCCCTTCTTTTCAAGAATGTATTCTCTAACTTCCTGATGGGACTTGTCTCTGAACTGTGGCAGATTCTTCATCGTATGTAGCGGGAAGTTTCTCGGCTTGCTGTCCTTGCCTCTTTCCTTGCTGCGCTTTTTTCTTCCGCTTGCAGTGTATTCTGCATCATTAGTTTCGGTTATCAATCCGGTATTCTCTTCTATCAATCCGGTAGAATTTTCTATCATTCCGGTGTTGTTATTTATCATTCCGGTGTTTTGTTCTATCAATCCTGGAGTGCTCTCTATCTTTCCGGCCATTATTTCATTATCACCTCCCGTTCAATCATGGTTCCTCTATCTTTCCGGTTATCATTCCGGAAATTTCCCGAGACAGCGTCAGAAAATGCCTTTTGTAGTCTGCTGATGGTACTTTTCTGAAGTTTTACTTGCGAGTCTTTGCATCTTATCCTCTTTTGGATTGACATCAAATTACTGCGAGATATTCCAAACTTGTGGGAATCTCTGGGTCTAATCTCAAGTATCTTCTCTTCTAGGTTATCATAGACGGTACAACTAGAGTCATCAGTAACCCCTAGCACGT
>Ga0224506_10001842_pt1 | contig 14911 bp, 14 predicted proteins | sample SF_Jan12_sed_USG_2_FD_169108 | JGI IMG/M metagenome (GOLD analysis project Ga0224506, IMG submission 169108) | Sediment microbial communities from San Francisco Bay, California, United States - SF_Jan12_sed_USGS_8_1 | ecosystem: Environmental > Aquatic > Marine > Sediment | place: USA... | reverse complement strand
AGCGCCAAGCATAATCCATTCACCCCAAATAAACTGAGAATGGTGTCACTCGCCATAAACAGATATCCTTCGCAGTGTGGTCAGGCCGGCTGTTTTCAGGCTGCTTGGTTCTATTTGGTACCGCAGGACAGTTCCTATAGAGGTCTGTATCGACGGGTTTGACTGAAAACTTACCTTTTTTTGGAGATTTTTATCGATGAAGGCGCGTGTTAAGTGGCTGGAGGAAGTGACATTTGTAGGCGAGTCGGCCAGTGGCCATGCCGTTGTGATGGATGGCCCACCCGAACATGGCGGGCGTAATCTCGGAGTGCGACCGATGGAAATGTTGCTGCTGGGCCTGGGTGGCTGTACCTCGTTTGACGTTATCAGCATCCTCAAAAAAAGCCGGCAGCAGGTGAACGATTGCGAGGTTCAGCTGGAGGCAGATCGCGCCGCTACTGAGCCCAAGGTCTTTACCCGCATTCATGTGCATTTTGTCATTACAGGTAAAGAATTATCCGAAAAGCATGTCAAGCGGGCCGTGCAGTTATCGGCCGAGAAGTACTGCTCTGCCTCAATTATGTTGGGCAAGATGGCAGAAATCAGCCATGATTATGAAATACGCGAGGCCTGAATCAGGTATCGTTTACACTTGCTGCCACCTGGCCGGCCATGGCCTGGCGAAGCTGTCCAGCAGACGCTTTAATATTAAATAACAACGCAGAGAACAATAAGTATGTCCCATCTTTCCCAAGTGATTGATACCTACTATCGTGCCTGGTTCCGGTTCTATCCGGAGGTTGCCGTGGATTTGGGTATTGAAGGTTATAGTGAATTACTCCGTCCCTATGGTGCGGATGAGCGGGGGGCCTTGATCTCCCTGCATGAAAGTCTTCTATCGAGCCTTGATGAAATCGAGGAAGAAAAACTCAATAATGAACAGGCAATGGATTTGGCTCTGATGCGTGGCCGAGTCATGCTTGATATGAAGGACATGGATGAGTGTGACTGGAGAGTACGCGATCCAGGTCGTTATCTGCCCGTGCATGCGATATACCAGTTGACCGTGCGCCCGGTTGCCGATTTAAAGGCGGCGCTGACATCCCGCTTACAGGCTATTCCTGATTACTTACGTGGCGCACGCTCACAGTTAATGCAGGAGCCTGAACTGATCCCGGCCATCTGGCTCGAATCGGCCGTTATTGAGGCTAAACAGGGTGCCCATTATTTGCGTAGCCTGGAACAACACCCCGAGTTGTCACGTTATGGGGTTGCCCAACTGCTGGAAGAGGCGGCCCATGCGCTGGAGGATTTTGGACGCTTTCTTGAAGCGGATATTGCGCCAGTTGCCAAAGGCAGTTTTGCCCGTGGTATTGATTATTACAATATGCTTTTGTCTCATCGACATTACCTGGATATCGATGCGGATACACTGCATCAGTTTGGTAAGAAATTATTTGAAACAACCATGGCTGATCTGCGTGAGGTGACACGCAATTTAAGAGGGGATGAAGATATTGCCGCCATAGTGGCCACCTTACAGACACAGCAGGCGGCCAATACGGATTTGATTAGCAGTTACCGAGAGGGCATGGAGGCAGCGAAAAAATTTGTGATTGACAATCAGCTGGTATCGATACCTGCCAGTGAGCAGCTGAAGGTGGTCGAGACGCCGGTCTTTTTACAGCATGTGATCCCCTTTGCGGCCTACCTTGATCCACCACCCAATGACTCAGAGCAGGTAGGCCACTATTATGTGACGCCATCCAGCGGGGAGGACATGGGGGAACACAATTCCATTAGTCTGCAACACACATGTGTACACGAAGCCTGGCCTGGACACCATTTGCAATTTGTCACGGCCAACCTGAGTAACACCTCAAATACCCTGCCGCGTTTAATCAATGCCTCGGCAACCATGTATGAAGGCTGGGCGCTGTATTGCGAACAACTTATGCATGAAGAGGGTTTTCTGGCGCAGGCCGAATCGGCCTTTGTGCTGTTAAAAGACCGGTTGTGGCGGGCGCTGCGGATCATGCTTGATGTTGAGATGCAGACCCGTGGCCTGAGCATTGAGCAGGCCGCCGAGAAAATGCAGACCCTGCTGGGTTTTAGTCGTAAAGAAGCCATAGCCGAGCTGAGCTGGTATTCGCAGGCACCCGGTGTCCCCATGGGCTATGCGACGGGTTGGGCCCTGATTAACGCGACCCGTGAGCGATTAAAAACGGTGAACAAGGATTTTGTACTACGGGATTTTCACGATAAGCTGCTATCGGCCGGTTCTATTGCTCTGCCCTTCGTGATTCGCAGTCGCTTTGGTCAGCCATTGTGGGAGAGTGTCCGTAAGCAGGTCTTTGAGGTCTGAAGCAGGGCAATTTAGGTGAAAAAACTGATCATCTAGCGGGGATTTTTCGTTAAAATACCCGGCCCCGCCCACGTTGGCGCAGAGAAGATGAGACTGGAACAGCATGAACCGACCCCCAGCAACCGCCGGTATGCACCACCTGGCTATATATGTGCAGGATCTGCCGGCCTGTGAAGATTTCTATGTAAGGCTACTGGGGATGCAGGTTGAATGGCGGCCTGATGAAAACAATGTCTACCTGACCTCCGGAAACGATAATCTGGCTCTGCATCAGGCCAGGCTGCCTGCTGACGGGCCGCAGCGACTGGACCATCTTGGTTTTATTCTCAAGCAGCCGGACGATGTCGATACCTGGCATAGCTTTCTGCTGGAACATAACATCATGATGAAAACAAAACCCAAAACCCATCGTGATGGGGCACGCAGTTTTTATTGCCTGGATCCTGATGGTAATACCGTACAGATGATTTTTCATCCGCCACTGGCTTTGCAAGAGGGTTAGTTGATGCTGCGTCATGACAAAAAATTAAAACTACATGGTTTTAATAATCTGACCAAGACCCTGAGTTTTAATATCTATGATATTAACTATGCAGAAACACCTGCCCAGCAAAATGACTATATTGAATATATTGATGAAGAATATAATGCCGCACGCCTGACCGGAATACTGTCAGAAGTGACTAATATCATCGGTGCAAATATTCTCAATATCGCCCATCAGGATTATGACCCACAGGGTGCAAGTGTCACCATGTTGATCTCGGAAGAACCCATTGCTTCAGAGCATATCAGTAATGAAGAGACCCCGGGTCCTTTACCCGATGCGGTAGTGGCCCATCTCGATAAAAGCCACATCACGGTACATACCTATCCCGAGAGTCATCCCGATAGCGGCATCAGCACCTTTCGCGCTGACATCGACGTGTCAACCTGCGGGCGTATTTCACCCCTGCGGGCATTGAATTTCCTTATACACAGTTTTGATTCCGATATCGTGATAATGGACTATCGGGTACGTGGTTTCACCCGAGATGTGCGTGGCCGCAAGCATTATATCGATCACAAGATCAATTCCATCCAGAATTTTATTGCCCGTGACACCAAGAATATTTATCAGATGATCGATGTGAATGTGTATCAGGAAAACATCTTTCACACCAAGATGATGTTGAAGGAATTTGATCTGGATAATTATTTGTTCGGGATGGACGCCGCTGATTTAAGTACCAATATGCGCAAGAAGATCAAACGGCGTTTGAAAAAGGAAATGCTGGAAATTTTCTATGGCAGAAATATCCCGAAATAAGACACAAGGGGAAAGTATTGGCGTTTTATCTTTAGTCTTTCACCCGGGTCTTGAGTTAAAACCAATACGCCGTTTTGGTCATGATTTTTGAGGTCAGGCCCATGAATCGTTTGACCGGCATGGGTAGCTCCGCGCCGCCGGCATGCAGGGCAACCGTGGCGTGATGGGCTTCATCATCTTTCATTTGCTGCAATATGGCGTGACTCTTTTTATCCAGCGGGTTGATTTGCGCCATGTGATTGTCCAGATGTCGAACGACCTGATGCTCGGTTTCGGCCACGAAACCCAGGCTCCACTTATCCCCGGCGATACCGGCCAGGGCACCAATGCCAAGTGAACCGACATACCAGAAGGGACTGAGCAGGCTGGTATGTGTACCCAGTTCCTTACAGCGTTGCTCGCACCAGGCAAGGTGATCATTTTCCTCCAGCGCGGCCCTTTCCATTTTGCCCCGCACCTCCGGCAGTCGCGCCGTAAGGGCCTGTCCCTGATAGAGCCCCTGAGCCGAGACTTCACCGGCGTGGTTAATACGCATCAGGCGGCCGGCCAGTTCCTTGTCGGCTGGGGGCAAGTCGGCTTCCACCTTTCCCTCAGCGGGATTGGGACGTTCCGTCAGGGGCGGGTTGCCAAACACGGTGCGCAGACCGGCATCGAATTGCCGGATGAGCTGATCAAGGGGGCTGAATTTACGATTTTGCATAATCGGGAAAGATACAAGATCGTCACCAGGGCTTCAAGAAAAAACAGGCGGATACAAATACATTCGCCTGTTCGTTTTGCTTACACTCCTGACTGAGTATAAATATTGCTAGAAGGCGATGTTGACCCCGGCAGAGATCATGTTGATATCTTCATTGATGACGGTTCCACCGACACCACTGTATTTTTCATACTCGAGACGGAAGTCGATATTCAGCAACAGGTTATATTCCAGCCCAAAACCGAATTTTGTATCCGTTCCGCTTCCTGCCGGGACAGCGCCATTGTAATCCGCATTCCAGTTAAACAGGCCCGCCTTGGCAAACACATTAATCGGTCCTGCCGGGAGATAGAGTACAGCATCAGCTGCGATACCATCTATCGCGATTGGCAAACTGCCAAATTCACCCAGATCGACACGGGCGACTTCAAAGGCAAGCGGGCCTAAAATGCGATAACCGACATATACTTTAGTGGCGGTATCATCCAGGGCGGGGCTGGTGTTTTCAATCTCCGCCTTACCCACACTGAGTCCGGCATAAACACCCAGGATGGATGAGGCCAGGCTGCTTGTTGACCACAAAAGGGCAGACGCAAGAAAAATGCCTGACAGGGTGGATTGTTTAGTGTTCATTTGTGACTCTCCTGATTAGGATGCGGTATGGGGGCAAATAAACCCGTATTAAAAACTGAAACTGATACCGACAGTTAACAGGGTCATGTCGTGGCCGTTAGTGGTGTTAACCTGGCCAACATCTGAATAGTGTTCCCATTCTGCTCTTACCTTATAGCCAGACAGGAGGATATAGCTCAGTGCAAAGCCGTATGTTGTATCTGTACCTGTTGTTGAGCTGTTTGAGTTATTGTATTCAACATCCCAGCTGAACAAACCGACTTTGGCCAATGCGGCAAGTCGGCTGCTAAAAGGCAGTTTGCCGGCCAGATGCAGGGCGTTACCGCTGATTTCCCGGGCACTGGCGGTGCCTTCGTAATATTCACCCAGATTGACATGGCTGACTTCAGCGTAAAATGGCCCGGTGGCATGCAGGCCGGCGAAGATTTTATAGCCAAAGGCAGTTTCATCTGCACTGCCCTGTTGTTTGAGCGTGGCCTGACCGGCACTGATCCCGGCGTAGGCGTCGGCGACGGCATGGACCTGTGTGGGAACAAACAAGCTTGCCGCCAGGGAGAGTATCGACAGGTAATTACTAAGTTTATTCATTATTCTGTTCCTTACATGTGTTATCTGGATATACAGGGTAAAGGTTGCAACGTTTATGCCATTTGCGGGTAGTACGGCCAAAAACTGATTTATGGTTACTGACTTTAACGGCTGATTTGGACCGAAAATGAGTGTTTTATGGGGATTGATTGCCGGGTGAGTGGCAAGTGTGTTCCGCAATTGAGGGTGAATGTGCTGTTAAAAAACGTATCCAATGCTGAAAATAGTGACGTCTTCTCCATACCAGGTGTAATCAACCTCCAGCACGGCCCCGCCCTGGCGAAGGCCCAGGCCGACCCCGGCAGAACCACGAGTTGTGTCTTCGATGGTGACATCATTGATCTGAATCACCTGATTGGCGGCACCAATTTTACCTTTTACGTAGGCTTTACCGCGTGTGCGGCCTGTCAGATAAAGCCCCGTGGTTTCGATTTCGTAAGTTGAAAGGCTCGAACTGCCGGCGTCATTGACTTCTTCCTTGGCCGTCGTCTGGGTGTGTTTTACTTCCGCACCACTCCAGAATGAATCAGTGGAATAAATCCGCATACCCAACTTAACCCCGAAACTGGTGGCATCCTGATATTGCTGGGTAGATTTATTTTTGACCCGGGTCTGGCCACCACTCAGGCCAAAGTAAAAATCCTGTTCCTTGGCATCGGCTTCGGTGAAACTGGCAACAAAAATAAAAAAGAGTAAGACTGAATAGACTATAAATTCCTTTAGATGTGCGGTCATGTACTGGTTTCCTGCCGGGATTAACTGCATTATTGTTATATAACCAAGTATAGATGAAGCAAGTGATATGCCAAATCGATGGTTCTAGAATTCGATTTGTTCGACCAGCAATGATACAGGATGCGTGTAATAGGTTTTGTCAGCCAGGCCGGCACTCAGGTGGAGCCCACAACCGATGTTTGTTGTGCTCACCAGGTCAACATTCAGCTCATTGATGGCCTCAAGCGTGGCCTGGCGGATGGTGCGAGCGAGTTTAGCCTGGCTGATCATGTAACTGCCTGCAGCACCGCAGCAGCCGGTTTCCGCAGGAATAGACTCTATGCGTAATTGCGGAATATGCGCCAGCAGGGTTTTGCTGGCATCCGCCTGTTGAAGGCCATTGCGCATGCTGCACGGGGTATGAATGGCGACTCGTTTTGCCAAGGGTTTGACCTGAAGTGCCGTCAAATCTTCGTCACACAGGAATGCCGTTACTTCCTTGACGCGGTCGGCAAACGATTCAGCCAGTGCCTGTGATGTCTGATCCGGCCAGGGCAGGCTGCCGTAGTCATGTAACTGGGCACCGCAACCACTGGCGATATATATAATAGTATCCAGCCCGCTAAAGGACTGGATGTTTTGTAAGGCTAAGGCGCGGGCGGAATCGATATGTCCCTGGTGTTGGTGGAGGGCGCCGCAGCAGGTTTGCCGCACGGGGACAACCAGCTCATAGCCAAGCTTTTGTAACAGGCGGATGGTTTTATCCAGCGTGACTTGATCAAACAGGTTTCCGGTACAACCGGTGAACAGCCCCAGGCGAGCTTTTGTCTGCCCGGCAGCTGGGTAGGTTGCGGCGAACGGCTGATAGCGGTTCACCTTTGTTATAAGTTTATCCAGTTGTTTAAGCCGGAGTAATGTTAAAATCCCGCTGGCGCGAAGTACACCTTGTAAGCCGGATTTTTGGTAATAGTAAAAAACTCCCTGTAACAAACGTTGTGCGCTTTTACTGGCTGTCAGTTGCAAGCCCGTCTGGGTAAGGTATTTTTTAATACCGCGCAGCGGTGATTGTTGCTGCAGTATTTGGCGGGAGTGATCCAGCATATAACCATACTCGACACCGGAAGGGCAGACCCGCTCGCAATTGCGGCAGCCCAGGCAATGGGCTAGATGTTGCTGCAGCTTGTCATCCACCTGTAGCTGTTGCCTGGCCAATGCCTGTATCAGGGCAATTCGCCCACGTGGTGATTCATTTTCATCCTGAAAAAGTCGGTATGTCGGGCAGTGGGGCAGACACAGTCCACACTTGACGCACTGGTCTGCCTTTAATTCGATAACCGGGAGAAATTTTGACAAGGGTCTATTTCAGTTTTCAGGGTGATGACATTGTAGGGATGCTGTATCTATCATGCCAGAACATTTTATAATGACAAGCAGCGTGTTACCGACAATAAGTGAGGGCTCCGTGTCATTTTATCAATATCATATGTTTTTTTGCACCAATCAACGTGACTCGGGAGAATCCTGTTGCGCCAATTACAACGCCAGGGCAATGCGGGATTATGCCAAACAACGTAGCAAACAAATGGGACTGGCCCGGCCCGGTGGTGTCAGGGTCAACCTTGCCGGCTGTATGGGACGTTGTGAGCAAGGCCCGGTGATTGTGATTTACCCTGAAGGTACCTGGTATACCTACGTAGATCAGGACGACATCGAGGAAATTCTCACCAGCCACCTGCAAAATCATCAGCCCGTCGAACGTCTACGGATCTGAATCGTGCCTAACGGTGAATCCCCATGCCAGGACGGCCCATTGTTGATTGATGGTCCTGCCGGCCAACTGGAGCTGCAGCTCAATTACAGTACGGGTTGCCCGGCATCAAGGCCCGTAACAGTCATCTGCCATCCCCATCCACTCTATGGTGGCAGCCTGACAAACAAGGTCGTACATATGCTGGGCCGGGCGGCAAACGACCTGGGACTGGCCACCGTACGTTTCAACTTCCGCGGGGTGGGGAAATCCGCAGGCAAGTTTGATGATGGCCGGGGTGAGACAGAGGATCTGGTGGCCGTGGTGAACTGGGTCAGGCAGGCACATCCCAATTGCCCCATCTGGCTGGCCGGCTTTTCCTTTGGCGCCTATATTGCCCTGCGTGGGCACCAGCGTGTCGGAGCAGAACGGCTATTATTGGTCGCCCCGCCTGTCACCCTTTACGATCTGAGTGACGCTCCTTCTGTGGATATCCCCTGGTGGGTGATTCAGGGTGGGCAGGACGAGGTGATTGATCCCCTGGCCGTGGATCGCTGGGTTAAACAGCAACCTATGCCACCTGTGTATGAATGGTTTGAGCCAGGCAGCCACTTTTTCCATGGACAGCTCAACTACCTGTGTGATTTCGTCAAACAGGCCTGGCAGGGCTAGTCTCTAAAAACACACCAGATAAACAGTAAGTTAGTTACTGCCACGGCAGGTTTCCTGAGCCGGGTCAAGCATATCTAGACTCATTTTAAATAAAAGTTTGACATATGTGACGTGCTTCAGTATATTAGCAAATACTGAATTACTGCTCTTTTGCAGAGCAGTCAGTTTCAAGACTCCTCCATCCTCCTTATGGTGGTATAACTTTGAGCGCGGCTACCCCCTTTGCCGCGCTCTTTTTTTTGCCCTTTTTTCGTGAAAATGGCGGAATCCGGCCAGTCTGGCGGTTTAAATGGAAATATCCGGTATTATGACTTGTAAGTTGTATCTGATTTTATTAATATTCCGCCTCTTTTTCGGAACGAATTATTTGCGGGACCAGTAAGTTATGAAGACTTTTAGCGCCAAATCAGAGACCGTCAAGCGGGACTGGTATGTGATCGATGCCACAGACAAGGTACTTGGCCGTCTGGCGGCCGAAGTTGCCCACCGTCTGCGTGGTAAACACAAGGCTGAATATACGCCGCACGTCGATACCGGCGATTACATTGTGATCGTCAATGCCGACAAGATTGCCGTCACCGGCAACAAGGAAACCGACAAGATATACCACCACCACACTGGTTTTCCGGGTGGTCTGAAGTCGATTACCCTGCGTAAGTTGCGCGCCAAGGCGCCGGAGCAGATTATTGAAACAGCCGTCAAGGGGATGCTTCCCAAGAACCCACTGGGCCGGGCGATGTTTCGCAAGCTCAAGGTTTATGCCGGCCCGGAACACGGACATGCCGCTCAGCAGCCCCAGGCGCTGGAAATTTAATATATAGATACAGAAATCAGGAATCAGATCCATGGCAATTGAACAGCATTACAGCACCGGACGTCGCAAAAACTCCACTGCTCGCGTTTATCTGAGAGCGGGCAAGGGTGATATCAGCGTTAACAATCGTCCACTGGATGAATACTTTGGTCGTGAAACAGCCCGCATGGTTGTCCGCCAGCCCCTGCAATTGACTGAAACATCGGATAAGTTCGATATTATGGTGTTTGTCAGTGGCGGTGGTAATACCGGCCAGGCCGGTGCGATTCGCCACGGCATTACCCGTGCCCTGATGGTGTATGATGAAACACTGCGCCCGTCTCTGCGTCGCGCCGGTTATGTCACCCGTGATGCTCGTGAAGTGGAACGTAAGAAAGTCGGTCTGCACAAGGCGCGTAAACGTCCGCAATACTCGAAACGTTAAGGCGACTCCGGCCTTGGTGACAAGGTCGGCAGACCAGTTCCCATCACATTATTGGGGAATCGTCTAACGGCAGGACAACGGACTCTGACTCCGTCAATCAAGGTTCGAATCCTTGTTCCCCAGCCAATAAATCAAAGGGCTCATCTGAATAGATGGGCCCTTTGTGCTTTTGAAGGAACAGGGACATCACAGCTGACAGGTATCACTCTGTTCTGCCACTACCCCACGCGACTTTATTCCAGAAGTGACCTGCATGGTCGGCCGGTTTTTTTATTGTGACTTAAAGCTGGTTAATGTATTTAAGGTTTATTGTTATTGTCGTTGAGCTGAATCAGCAATAACAATGCAATGATAGAAAAACTGTGCCCCGTTTAAGGATTGCGTTCGGTTGCCGATCGCACGTCATTTATTTGATAAGGTAAGTATTGCCACCGTTATTTGTGTCGTCATTGTACTGATTTGTGCTTAAGCAAACCGCTTTACATGGCAATCACTATATTAGTCAAAATTGATATACCGGTTCCTCCACACCTTTTTTATTCAAAATCATATTAGTAACTAATTAAATGGTTAAATTCTTGTGATGAATGTCACATTTTAAATTACGTTGTGGTTAAAAGTTATCGCAAAGTTTTCTACTCAGAATGTTGTCTTTATTTTACTGTATAAAAATTATTCGATATTGATTTCTGGATTAATAAAACAAAGACTTAGCGATAGCAACATTGTGGATAAAACTACGTAAGCTGTTTATGAAAAAAAGTATTTTACTGATTAAGTTGTTGTGTTCATGCAACACATTATCTGTTTGTTGTATTTAAGAAAAAAAATGTTGCTTATCGGGGAACAGTTCGGTATAAAAACGGTCGAGTTTGGTTAACCTAACTCTCTTCAAACTCACTACTCGAGAATAAGAAACTAGGAGCAAATACATTATGAACAAGAAACTGATTGCAATCGCTGTTGCGGCAGGCCTGGCCCCAATGGCTGCACAAGCAGAACCCACTCTGTACGGTCAACTGCAGGTTGAAGTTGCCAGCTACGATGATGGCAAAGAAACCAAAGCCAATGATGCCAAAGGTACTCCTGCCTCAGGACGTATGAAAACCGATGACAACAAACGTGGTCGTTTGGGTGTGAAAGGTTCCGAAGATCTGGGTAACGGCATGAGCGCCATCTATAACTTCGAATGGCAGATTGAAACTACACAGGGTGATGTCAAAGACGGCAACCGTGTTGGTATGGTCGGTCTGAAGGGCGGTTTCGGTACGGTTATGGCTGGCGCCCTGAAAACTCCATACAAATACTACGGTGGTGTTAAGTACGACCCATTCGTAACCACTTTCATGGAAGCCCGTTCACGCGGTGGTATGTCTGGTAAGTATACAGACGGTTCTAAAGATTGGGGTGCTTCATCACTTAAAGATGCTAAATTGAGCGGTAGCCCCAGCGGTGCCAATGGTCATCATGGCTTCATGACCGATGCCATCAGCTACAAGAACAAGTTCGGCGCGCTCGAAATTTGGGCCAATATCAGTCTGGATGAAGACGGTGGTTCAAAAGGTGCCGATGGCGATATGAACCTGGGTGCGAAATTCAGTGGCGGCAACTTTGAAGCCTTCGTTGCCATGGCGCATGATGATCAAGTCAAGGTTAGCGCCGGCGGCACTTTAGGCTCTATCACCAAGGGTTCCGTTTCACTGGCTGAATACGATGCAACCAAGTTTGGTGGTATGTTCAAGATGGGTCCGCACAAGATCAAGGCCCAGATTGAAATGACCGAACTGGCCTACAAGAGCTACTATGATGGTGCCACAGCGACAAAAGAAACAGACACCGACGTGAAAGAAGGTGATGTGATGTTCCTTGGTTATGAACTGGCCATGGGCAGCAACATTATTGCGGTTAACTATGGTGCAACTGAAATCAAGGATAAATCCACTGGTTTTGCCGATGTCAAAACGACTATTGACTATCTGGCCGTGGGTGCAATCCACAAGTTCAGCAAAAAGACTCGTGCCTTCGCAGGTTACAGCACCAGCGAAAAGAAAGTTGGCACAGGCAAGGCAGTTGAAGAAGACGTAATTTCTGTTGGTCTGCGCGTAGACTTCTAATAATAATTAGTTAGATAGAAGTAATTGAACGGGGTCTTCGGACCCCGTTTTTTATTTTAGACTCGGGTAAAAGATACAAGATACAAGATGAAAGAGACAAGAAAAACATCAGGCATTTCACCTCAATAAGCCTTCCCTGCCGGTTGGCAGAATGAGCCGGAAGTGTCGACCATACCCTTCTGTGTATCTTTCCCCCTGTATCTTGTCTTTGTTTACATGTAATACATGCTAAAATCAGGTTTTGCTAATATTTGAACCGAGATAGGCATGTCTGATACCCGCATTCGCGAAATCCCCTATAACTACACCTCTTTTTCCGATCGGGAAATCGTCATCCGTTTTCTCGGCGAGGAGATGTGGCAGGTATTGAATACCCTGCGGGGAGAAAGGGTGACCGGCCGCTCGGCGCGGATGCTGTTTGAGGTGCTGGGGGACATGTGGGTGGTGGTGCGCAACCCCTTTATCCAGGACGATCTGTTGTCCAATCCCAATCGCCTCGGCTCGCTGATTCATGCCTTGCACCATCGCCTCGACCAAATCATGGCCCGTGCGGCAGGCAATGAGCAGGCCCTGACGCTTAGCAATCGGGCTCGTGCGGCCGTGGTGGAATTCGAAGCCTGGTTTCCTGCCCAGCGGAAATTGCGTAAATCGATTTTGCAACGCCTGAGCCGCGCTACCCGTCGGGATAATATCTGTTTTGATGGTCTGGCCCGGGTCTCGCATGTGACCGATGCCTCTGACTGGCGCGTGGAATTTCCGCTGGTAGTGATTAATCCCGATAGCGAACAGGAGGTGCAGCAAGTGGTTGCCGCCTGCCTGGAACTGGGATTGGGGATGATCCCCCGTGGTGGTGGTACGGGCTATACCGGTGGTGCGGTACCGCTGACAAATAATTGCGTGGTCATTAATACCGAGAAGCTTGATAGCCTGAGTCCGGTCAGTGTTGAGACCTTGCCGGGAGTCGGCCAGGGCCGCGATAGCGTAGCCGTGATCAGTGCCGGTGCGGGCGTGGTGACAAGGCGTGTCGCCGAGCAGGCCGAAGCGGCCGGATATGTGTTTGCCGTCGACCCCACCTCGCAGGATGCCTCCTGCATCGGTGGCAACGTGGCCATGAATGCCGGTGGTAAAAAGGCCGTGTTGTGGGGCACGACACTGGATAACTTGTTGTCGTGGCGCATGGTGACGGCGGAAGGTCACTGGCTGGAGGTCGAACGCCTTAATCATAACCTCGGCAAGATCCATACACAGGCGGAAGTCGAGTTTCGGATTAAAAGGCTCGACGCTGACGGTCGGACCTTGCTGAGTGAGCCGGAAGTGTTGCGCATTCCCGGTGTTCGTATGCGCAAGCAGGGGCTGGGCAAGGATGTCACCAACAAGTTCCTCGAAGGCCTGCCGGGTGTTCAAAAAGAAGGTTGTGACGGCATTATTACCTCGGCCCGTTTTGTGCTGCATCGTATGCCAAACTACATTCGTACCGTCTGCCTGGAGTTTTTTGGGAGCGACCTGCGCAAGGCGGTACCGGCGATTGTCGAGACCAAGGATTATCTGGATGGCCTGGCCGATGTACAGTTGGCGGGGATGGAACACCTCGATGAGCGCTATGTGCGGGCCGTGAGTTATACCACCAAGGCCGCCAGGCAGGACCTGCCCAAGATGGTGTTGCTGGTGGATGTGGCCGGCGAGGATGAAAGTATTGTCGCCGAGGCGGCGGACAGGATTGTTGCGATGGCGACCGAACGGGAAGGCGAGGGTTTTATCGCCATCAGTGCCGAGGCACGCAAACGTTTCTGGGAGGCCCGCGCCCGTACCGCGGCAATCGCCGCCCATACCAATGCCTTCAAGATCAATGAGGATGTGGTGATTCCTTTACCACGCCTGGCGGATTATAACGATGGTATAGAACACATCAATATCGAACTGTCGACCCGCAACAAGCTGCAGATGATCGACGCGGTGCTGGCCTATCTTGACAGCGATATGCCGGAATTGAGCAAACTGGTGGCAGGTGAAGTGCCGGCCGAGCGAGATGCGGAAACAGAACAGCTCATACAGGGCAAGTTACAGACCGCCAGGGATTTACTTACTGCCGTGCAGGTGCAATGGCAAACACTGCTGGATGATATGGACAAGCCGGCCGGTCAGTACCTGGGCTTGCTGGATGAGGCCGGCCGTGCCGATCTGCAACCGGGTGATACCGTTTTCCGGGTATTGCAACGTCGCTCATTTCGGATCTCTTACCGGCAAAGTGTGGAACGGCCCTTAAAATCCATCTTCACCGGTCAGGCGTTTTCTGCCCTGCGGGATCGGCTCGATAAGATCCATGCAAAGACTCATTCCTCACGGCTATTTGTAGCGACACATATGCATGCCGGTGATGGTAATGTACATACCAACATCCCCGTTAACTCGAATGATTATGCGATGCTGCATGAGGCCGAACGGGTCGTGGCGCGGATCATGCACTTGGCCGAATCACTGGGAGGCGTTATTTCCGGTGAACACGGTATCGGTATCACCAAACTGGAATTCCTGGACAAGAACATCATCCGTGAATTCAGCGAATATAAACAACGGGTCGACCCGCAGGATGTGTTTAATCCTGGCAAGCTCCAGCTCAATGCCGATCTGAAAAATGCCTATACCCCGTCACTGCGGTTGGTAGAACAGGAGGCCCTTATTCTCGAGGCCAGCGAACTGGGTGAACTGAATACCGCTATCAAGGATTGTCTGCGCTGCGGCAAGTGTAAACCGGTCTGTAATACCCATATTCCCCGGGCTAACCTGCTTTATTCCCCACGTAACAAAATCCTCGCAACCGGCCTGATCATCGAAGCCTTTTTATATGAAGAGCA
>Ga0224506_10001841_pt1 | contig 14915 bp, 13 predicted proteins | sample SF_Jan12_sed_USG_2_FD_169108 | JGI IMG/M metagenome (GOLD analysis project Ga0224506, IMG submission 169108) | Sediment microbial communities from San Francisco Bay, California, United States - SF_Jan12_sed_USGS_8_1 | ecosystem: Environmental > Aquatic > Marine > Sediment | place: USA... | reverse complement strand
GAAAGAATCGGCTTGCAACAGGTGTGATAAGAACGTTTCAGAAAGTTATTTATAATTATTATAAAACACACCGGCGAGCCTTCCCCTGGAGAAATACACGTAACCCCTATCATATTCTTGTCTCAGAGATTATGCTTCAGCAGACCCAGACTGACAGGGTGATTAAGAAGTACACACAATTTGTTACTCAATTCCCTGACTTCTTCTCACTAAACCGCACACTACTTCAGGAAATATTACGACAGTGGCAGGGACTGGGATATAACCGTCGCGCAGTTGCACTGAAAAATATTGCCCGGATTGTCGTTGAGCAATTTCAAGGACGGCTTCCCTCTTCAGTGGAAGTGCTAATGACACTTCCAGGCATTGGAAAGGCTACTGCCTCAGCAATCACCGCATTTGCCTTTAATGCTCCAGCTGTTTTTATTGAAACAAATATAAGGACGGTATTCATACACTTCTTTTTTCAGGACAAACATACTATAAAGGACTGCGAGATTCTCCCCTTTGTTGAGAAAACACTTGATGCTTCAAATCCGAGGAGATGGTATTATGCACTTATGGATTATGGGGTAATGCTCAAGAAGCTCTATCCAAACATGAGCAGAAAAAGTGGTCATTACAGGAAGCAGACACCATTTAAAGGTTCAAACAGGCAGATGAGAGGGATGATTCTCAAGGCACTTACTGCTACGACAGATGCCTCAGAAAAGGAACTCATCCAGACACTTCACATAAGTGCGGAGCAAATCCGAAAGAATCTTATTCAACTTGAAAAAGAGGGATTTATTAAAAGAACAGGGAAACGATTTTCAATTGTATAACATATGTAAAGTTTATTAGAAACTATCATCTACTTGAATTTGTTTCATAGTAGGATGCATAATTAAATATTAAGTAGTACAGGATATTATTATGTTAAGGTGCGTACTCAGGGCAAAGATACATATCGCAACGGTTACAGAGTCAAATCTGTCATATGAGGGAAGCATTACTATTGATGAGGTAATACTCAAAAAGGCAGGAATACTCCCCTATGAACAGGTGATGATAAGTAACCTTAATAATGGGGAACGCTTTGAGACATACGTGATACCAGGAAAGAAAGGCTCAGGAGAGATATGTCTTAACGGGCCTACTGCGAGAAAAGGTATTGTGGGAGATAAAATTATAATCTTCAGTTATAGCTATATTGAAGACAGCAAAATAAAGCAATTCAAACCAAGGATAATTCTCCTCGACTCAGACAATAAAATCCTCAACGTAAAATAACCTGTCAGTGTAATTCTGGCAAAACGGAACGCAAGCCCGTCGCCATTGGCTATCCATTTTCCTGGGGGCTAATGGGGTCTGCACTTGAATTAACTTAACCAAGGTGTCGTATAAAAATTCTTTTCTGGTCTTCCCAGGCTAAACGGAGTTTTAAATAACGGTAAAATTTCTATTGACATGTAATCTTTACTTCTTTTATACTGAACATTAATTCACATGAACAGACGTTCAGGTATAGAGTCTAAAAAGAGAATCCTTGATGCGGCTATGGTCGTTTTCTCAAGGCAGGGCTATGCGAAGGCAAACATCAGGGAGATTGCGAAAGTTGCAGGCATAAGCGTGGGCGGCGTATATCTCTATTTTAAAAATAAAGAGGAACTCTACCTAAGTTTTATCAAGGACGGGATGAATGATATGATGCGGAAGACAGAGATGATCGTCGAATCTCATAGATCACCCATCAGGGCTCTCTACGATTTCCTCAAGGTGCATATCAATTCTGCAATCAAACATAGAGAACTTATTCTTGTACATGTAAGAGAGCTTGGATTTACGTTCGCCCTGGAACATAAAAGGCAATATATGAGAAACCAGCTAAGACTGGTTGAGAAGATTATTGACAGGGGTATTCGAACTGGTGAATTCAGGAGATGTAATGTGAAAGAGGTGGCGAAGATTATCATGGGGACGGTCAGAAGCGTTATGCTGTCAATGGCTATGGATAAAGATGTAATTGTGACAACAAAGGGATTGCATGATCTCATACTCAACGGTCTTTTAAGGAATAATAATCAACTGGCAGACAATAGGCGATAAGAAAAGGAAAAAAGGTGAAGAGAGTAGCATTCATCCTGCTCATAGTGATTTTATTTACAAGTCGAGTATATGCAGCGGAATACAGCCTCGAAGATCTTTACAAAATTGCTCTCGAACGCTCTGAACAGATCAAGATATCAGAAGAAGACCTTTATATTGCAGAAAGAGGTAAAGACAAAGTTACTGCAGCATTGCTCCCTACTGTTTCTGCCTTTAGCGATTATACAAAATTTAATAAGAAAAAATACGGTTCCCAAGATTCTCTTATTCAGCCAGAGAGTTCTATATCCTGGGGGCTTAGGCTTGACCAATCACTTTCATTGGGTGGCAGGGAATTTACTGCATTTAAGATATCAAAAGAGAACATCGAAAAAAGCAAACATGACCTTAACGCAGTAAAAGAAAACTATCTTCTTAATGTTTCCTCTGCCTATTATGATGTCCTGAAGGCAAAAAAAGCCCTTGAAATTGCCCATGCAAATAGTGAGAGGCTCACCAAACACAGGGATGCTGCAGCAACAAGACTCAAAGTTGGTGAGGTCACCAAGACTGATCTCCTGAGGGCACAGGCTGAGCTCTCCGGATCACAGTCAGAAGTAGTGAAGGCAGAAAACGGTTTAAAGCTTGCAAAGGCTGTACTTGCAAGGCTTGTTGGATTAAGCGAAGACTATGACATTAAGACAGTTGATTTCAAAATAGATAGTCTCGAGGAATTTGCACTGGGTACATTGTTAGAGGAGGCTGTAACGGAACGAGCAGAATTAAAATCTTTTAATCTTCAAAAAAGTATCGCTGAAGAACAGGTTAAATTTGCAAGAGGAGCATACTGGCCAACTCTTTCCATCCAGGGGGTGTATGCGAGAGCAGATGAGAATCCTGCAACAGCCTCGCTCATTAAAGAAGACATTTTCGGCACACTGAGTCTGACCTTTCCTTTTTTTGAGGGAGGCCTTCGCAGGGCAGAAGTGAGAGAGGCAGAAGCTAAGCAAAGGCAGGCAGAGTTAGCCATTGAGGATTTAAAGAAGTCAATTGCTATTGAAGTAGAAAATGCATATCTTGATTTTATGACACAGAAAGGTGTTCTCAAATCTCTCGAAGATCAGGTTAAGTTTGCAAGAGAAAATTTTAATTCGATCTCAAAGCAGTATGAATTTGGTCTGGCTCATAGCATAGATGTTATGGATTCTAATACGCTCTTGGTCACTGCGGAGAGACAATTCACAGATGCACAATATAACTATCAACTCTCTATTTTGAAGGTGGAAAAGGCAACGGGAACGCTATTGAAGACAGTAATCAGTAATCAGAAGAGGATAAATGCAATATATTTACAGGAAAGAAAATTTATTACACAAATGCGATGAAGTAGGACTTTTGTATAAATTCACAGGAGCGATTTCACGATGAAAAAAAATTCACTAACAATTGTTTTTTGCTGTCTACTATTTGCTGTTTTCTGTTTGCTATCTTTAAATGGATGTAAGCAGAAGGAAGTAAAGACAAATCCAGAAAAGGTTGTTAATGTGAGGGTTCAGCCTGCTGAGAAAAGGTCTCTCAGGCCATATGTGGAGACTATCGGAACATTGAATCCCAATGAGGAGGTTATTATAAGTGCTGAAGTGGACGGGATTTTGCGGGATGTAAGAGTTGATGAAGGAACGGTGGTTTTGAAGGGAATGGTACTGGCAATGATTGACGATATAGATTACAGTCTTGAGGTGAGAAAAGATGAGGCAGTGTTAAAGCAGGCAGAAGCGACCCTTGCAAACACCAAACTGGAATATAAGCGAAAAGAAGCCCTTTATAAAGAAGAGCTGGTGACAAAACAACAATTTGATGATGTATCAACAAGGCTTGCCCTTACAGATGCAGAGGTGGAAAGGGCAAAGGCTACCCTTTCTCTCGCAAGGGAGAAACTCAAAAAGACGAGAATATATTCTCGTCTTTCAGGTGTTATAAAGAGCAAGAAGGTTTCAGCAGGCGACTTTGTGAAGAACGGTACTAACCTATTTGTCCTTATCCAGAATAATCCTCTTAAGCTTAATTTTACTGTTACGGAAAAGGACGTGGGTAAACTAAAGATCGGTCAGGATGTTGTCTTAAAAGTAGATCCCCTTCCCGATAGGGAGTTTACAGGTAAAGTGAGCATTATCTATCCCAGTCTTGAGGAGAAGACAAGGACATTGCAGGTTGAGTCGCTTGTGCCAAATTCTCATGGACTGTTAAAACCAGGCCTCTTTGCACATGTCATACTTTACACAAGCACTGATAGAGAAACTATCCTTATACCTATTACCTCATTACTCTATGAAAGTGAGAAGATAAAGGTTTTCTTAGTCGAGGGTGACAGGGCAAAGGAGAGCTTTGTGAAAACAGGGAATAAATATGGCGAGATGATGGAGATAGTGGAAGGTGTAAAAGAAGGCGATCAGGTCGTTGTCACAGGTCAACAGAATCTTTTTGAGAATGCAAAGGTCCAAATACAATCGCCAGCCGCCAGCGACAAGTCAGCAGTCGGCAGTCGAGAGACAGAAGCCAAAAGCAAATAGTCATGAGTCGAGAGACAAAAAAAGGAAACAAATACTATGTGGTTAGCGAACACATCTATTAAACGTCCCGTATTTGCAACGATGGTTATCCTTGGACTTGTTGTCCTCGGTGTCGTCAGCTATCCAAACATTGGCGTTGATCTTTTCCCAAAAGTTGATTTCCCAATAGTGAATATCCAGACAAAACTGAAAGGTGCTGACCCCGAGTTTATGGACATTGACGTGACTGACAAGATCGAGGAGGCGGTTAATACCATCAACGGAGTAAAAACAATCACCTCCATGAGCATCGAAGGGATTTCCCTTGTCATTGTTGAATTTGTCCTTGAAAGGGATATAGAACTTGCAGTTCAGGACGTAAGGGAGAAGATTTCACTTATCAGGAATAAACTCCCTACAGACATAGAAGAACCCATTATAGAGAAGGTTGATCCAGATGCAAGGTCAGTTATCTGGTTGAGCCTGTCAGGTGAAAGGTCAATAAGAGAAATTTCGACCTATGCTGATGAGGTGTTAAAGGAACAGTTCCAGAAGATACCCGATGTCGGCGCTGTAAGAATGGCAGGACTCAGGCTAAGGCAGGTAAGAATATGGCTTGATGCGAATAAGCTCAGGGCGTACCAAATAACTGCCCAGGATGTATTGAAAGCCTTACAGCGTGAGAATGTTGAACTGCCTGGTGGAAGGATTGAGAGCAATACAAAGGAATATTCAATAAAAGTAAAAGGTGAATTCCCGAGGGTTCAGGAATTCAACGACCTCATTGTTGCGTATCATAATAACGCACCAGTCAGGGTCAGAGACGTTGGCAGGGCTGAGGATGGAATGGAAGAAAAGCGCTCCATTGTGAGGTTCAACGGCGTGACAGCCGTGGGGTTTGGAATACAGAAACAGTCAGGGACAAACACGGTTGAAGTTATCGATAGAGTAAAGAAGGAACTTATAAATGTAAGGAAGAACCTTCCGCCCGGATTGAAACTCGATATAGGTTTTGACCAGTCAGACTTCATAAAGCGCTCAATCAACCAGGTCCAGCACCATCTTATCTATGGAGGATTTTTTGCGACTCTGGCTGTTCTCCTGTTTCTTAAAAGTGTACGGGTTACCCTGATCAGTGCCTTAGCAATCCCTACATCAATCATTGCAACCTTTGCCATCATGAATGCCTTTAATTTTACATTCAATAATATGACCATGCTCGGCCTCTCTCTTTGCATAGGCATCCTTATTGATGACGCCATAATTGTCATAGAAAATATTCATAGACATATAGAAGAAGGCATGCAACCGAGAGAGGCTGCATCCTTTGCCACATCAGAGATCGGGCTTGCGGTTATGGCAACGACGTTTGCTATCGTTGCCATATTCCTCCCTGTTGCATTTATGAAAGGCATTATTGGAAGGTTCTTCCTGCAGTTTGCACTCACTGTCGTTTTTGCAATACTTGTATCCCTTTTTGTTTCTTTCACCCTGACACCAATGCTTGCATCAAGATACCTCAAAAGCCGTGAATCAGGAGTCAGCAGTCAGGCGTCAGTGAATAAAAAATACTCTCGACTCTCGAATCTCAGTTCACGACTATCAACTCTTCTTGAAGATTGGTACAAAAAAATAGAGGAATTATACCAGAAACTTTTAAGCATTGCCCTCTCTCACAAAGCACTTGTGTTGATTCTGGCAACAGGCATTTTTATCTTGAGCCTCTTTATGACCAGATTTCTTGGAAAAGAATTTATTCCATCAGAAGACCAGAGCCGGTTTATCGTCAGATTAGAAGCACCTGTAGATTATTCTGTTGATGAGATAGACAGGATGTTCCAAATCGCAGAGAATTATGTGAGGAGTATCCCTGAAGTGAAGACTGTCTTGTATGTCCATGGCCGCGGCAGGGCAGCAGAAGTAAATAAAGCTCGTTTGATTACAGGGCTTGTTCCAAAGTCAGAAAGGAAAAGGACTCAACAACAGATCATGTCAGATGTGCGGAAAAAGCTCAGACAGATGGTTCCCGGGCTTAAGGCGACTTCAGAGGATGTCTCGTTGATTGGCGGAGGAGAGAGGAACGTGCCCATCCAGTACAACGTAAGGGGTACTGACCTGAAAGGTCTGGATACATATACTCGCGAGATTTCTAACCAATTTTCTAAAATTCCCGGGATAGTGGATATTGACACCTCTCTTGAAACAGGAAAGCCTGAGCTCAGGGTATTTATAGACAGGGACAAAGCATCGGACCTCAATGTGGATATCGCCTCGGTTGCTGAGGCAGTAAACTTTCTCATTGGGGGCGAGGTTGATGTCACAAAATTCAAGGATACTTCAAAGGGCAGGAGATATGATGTGAGGGTCAGGCTTAATCCGGAGAACAGAATGAATCCCGATGACATAGGAAAACTCTATGTGAGGTCGACGGATGGACGGCTTGTAGAAATCTCGAATATTGTTCGTGTTCAGGAGGCTGGTGGACCAAGTGTCATAAACAGGGTTGACAGGCAGAGGGCAATAACACTCTTTGCAAACCTTGAGGGAAAACCACTGGGTGCAGCGAAAGCAGAACTTGACAGCATCTCATCCAAGGTACTTCCTTCGGATTATACAGGAAGATATAAAGGCATGGCTGATGTTATGGGAGAATCATTTGGCTATCTGATGTTCGCCCTTATCTTTGGAGTTATTATGGCGTATATGGTTCTTGCTTCCCAGTTCGAAAGTTTTATCCATCCATTCACTGTATTGCTTACAATACCCCTTTCGTTTATAGGTGCCTTTGGTGCCCTTCTTCTTGCAGGCATGACGCTCAATATTTTTAGCTTCATAGGAATCATTCTTCTTATGGGACTTGTAAAAAAGAACGCGATCCTGCTTGTGGACTATACAAATACATTGAGGGCAAGGGGAATGGAAAGGAGAGAGGCAATTCTTCAAGCAGGACCTGTGAGACTCAGGCCAATTTTGATGACAACTTTTGCTATGATATTCGGGATGATGCCTATAGCTATCGGAATAGGTGAAGGTGTTGAAACACGTGCTCCGATGGCAATCGTAACTATCGGGGGACTTCTCACGTCACTCTTTTTGACCCTTGTTGTTGTGCCATGTGCCTATGATGTGCTTGACGATTTACAGGCAAAATTAAAAAGAAAGACAAAAATCAAGAGTCAGGAGTCAGGAGATGCCGAAACGAGTTCGGCATGACAGTGAACGCTTTTTCTCGTGTCATTCTGAACTTGATTCAGAATCTCTATTAAAATGATACGGAGGATAGTGTCATGAAGATGGTACTTATCGCATATTGTGAAGCTGCTGATTATGAAATAATTGCAGCTATAAAAGAGGCTGGTATCAAAGGATATACAAAATTTACAGAAGTCCTCGGCGAAGGCACTGAGACACAGCCCCGTCTCGGGACACAATGCTGGCCCGGGAAAAACAATTTCCTTGCCATTGCTGTTGAAGAGAAGGAATTGGAAACACTAATCTCAACTCTCAAGGAGTTGAAGAGAAGGCATCGAAAGACAGGGATTAAAGTATTTGTCACCCCGATAGACGAAGTGATATAAAAATCTCCATCCTTATGAAGAACGGAGATTCTATCAATTTATTGAAAATATGCAAATAAATTGACAATGTAATTATTTTGGGCTAAAGTTTAAAAAACTAAAAAGAGAAACTAAGAACTTTTCTGATAAAAAGAAGGGGAGGAATAAAATGAACATAGCAGAGAGAGTTAAGAATATCCTATTAAAACCAAAATCAGAGTGGCAGATTATTGCTTCTGAAACAACGACAACAGGAGAATTATACAGGAGTTATATTATCCCGCTGGCAGCAATAGGCCCGATCGCATCAATTATCGGCATGTCGCTGGTCGGAATCAGTATGCCTTTTATGGGGACATACCATGTACCTCTCAGTATGTCCATTGCCCATGCAGTGGTAAGCTATACATTAACCCTTATAAGCGTGTATGTAGTATCGTTAATTATTAATGCCCTGGCACCAACCTTCTCCGGTGAAAAAGACGGTATCCAGGCGCTAAAGGTAGCTGCCTATTCCAGTACTGCTGCATGGTTAGCAGGTATTTTTGCGTTGATTCCCGTGTTGAGCTTATTGGGATTAGTGGGGCTTTATAGTTTGTATCTGCTCTATCTCGGACTCCCAATGCTGATGAAAGCTCCGCAAGAAAAAGCATTGATTTACACTGTAGTGGTTGTCATAAGCGCAATCGTTATCTTTTTCATAGTCGGTGCAATCAGCAATGTGTTTATCAGTTACCCCAGTTCTACCATGCATATGCCCGGAATGCCTGGTATACGGTAAAAAAATGCAATCTCAAAAGCTGTCGTGTCTTTAAGCACTATGGCTTATGGCATGACAACGGAGCTTCTTAAAAGGCTGAAAAGAAGATAATTAAAAGGCTGAAAAGAAGATAATATGGTATGAATCTTTTTTTAATCACGGTTTTTTTGCTTTATAGTGCCCTTCATCTCTATGCCTTTCTCAAGGCAAAAGCCGCGTTTCATTTTAGTAATAAAATGGGTACTTGTCTATTACTCCTGATGGTAATAATGGCCTTTGCTCCTGTGCTGATTCGTTTATCCGAAAAACATGGACTTGAATTTATTGCACGCATTATGTCGTATATCGGATACACATGGATGGGAGTTTTGTTTTTATTTTTCTTTTCTTCTCTTGTGATTGACCTTTATCATTTACTTGTATATTTGAGCAGTCTGTTCGTAAAGAGAGACCTTATCGCATTTGCTCCATCTGCCAAATTTTCCTTTTTCATGCCTCTTCTGCTTTCAATCACTCTCGGCATTTATGGTTATTATGAGGCAATAAATATCCGCACTGAAAAGTTTATAATCAAGACCTCTAAAATTTCTCAAGAGGTTGGCAGGTTGAAGATAGTCCAGATTTCTGATGTCCACCTCGGCCTGATTATCAGAGAAAAGAGATTAGAGAGGATACTCAAAGAGGTTAAAAGAGAAAACCCTGATATTTTTATATCCACTGGGGACCTTGTGGATGGGCAAATTAACAACATCTCAGAGCTTACAGAACCCCTTAAAAAGATTAATCCTCGCTTTGGAAAATTTGCAATAACAGGAAATCATGAGTTTATTGCAGGTCTTGACCAGGCACTTGACTTTACAGAAAAAGCAGGATTTTCTATTTTGAGAGGAGAGGGAGTGAATATTTCTGATATGATCACTATTGTTGGGGTGGATGATCCTGCTGGAAAGCGATATGGTCTTTTCAAAGATGTCCCTGAGAAGGAATTACTTTCAGGATTTCCAAAGGAAAGATTTTTGTTATTGCTCAAGCATAGACCTGATGTAGATAAAGATGCGCTCGGGCTTTTTGACTTGCAGCTTTCAGGACATGTCCATAAAGGACAGATTTTCCCTTTTAGTCTTATCACACGGCTGTATTATAGGCATACAGCTGACGCAGGGCATCTAAAGCTTGTAGATAATTCTTATCTGTATGTAAGCAGAGGCGCAGGGACATGGGGTCCGCCAATACGTTTCCTGACACCTCCTGAAGTGACGGTGATTGAACTTGTCCATGAAGATTTAGATAATGAAGTAATTGATTAAAGTGTGTAAGCTGTATGCGACCTTCAGAACAAGAATGGACTTTAATTTATAGAAAAAGACTATGAAAATAAAAGAACGTATAAGTGAGCTTCAGGATTTTTATCTGCTTTCTACCCGCGGTCTTTTAGGTGCAGTGAGGAAGCCATTTTATTTTAAAGATATGATTGAGCAAATGGATTATGCTGGCGCGGGTTCCTTTATAATAATCATTCTCGTGTCACTTTTTATAGGTATGGCTCTTTCACTTCAACTGGCTGCTGAACTCTCGAGTCTCGGACTTAAGATGTATACAGGTAAGATTGTCGGCATTTCCATTATCAGGGAAATAGGTCCTGTTGCTGCCGCGCTGGTTTTTGCAGGAAGGGTTGGTTCTGGGATGGCATCTGAATTAGGTTCCATGATTCTCGGGCATCAAATAGATTCCCTCAGGGTTTTTGGTGTAGACCCGATAAAAAAACTTGTAACACCGAGAATACTGAGTTCTATTGTCATGCTGCCAGCACTTACCATTATAGGTGATGTTGTTTCTCTTTTTGGAGGGTACTACATAGCAGTATTTGTGAGTCATCAAAGTGGCACATTTTACTGGAGTTCAATTCGTGATGTGTTAACCTTTGAGAATGTTTTTGCAGGTGCTGCGAAGCCTTTTATATTTGGTTATCTAATTGCATGCATAAGTTGTTATATGGGGTTTTCGACAAAGGGCGGATCAAAGGGTCTTCGAACGTCCACGACAAGGGCTGTTGTGGTATCAATTGTAATGATTATCGTTTCTGACTTTATCCTTACTCGGATATTGCTTTATGTATTGGGGTTCTCGGTATGATTGTTTTTGACAAGGTCTGGTTTTCTTATGGATTACACCATGTGCTCAAAGATGTAAGTTTCACCATCAGTGAAAACGAAAGAGTAGCGATCCTCGGAGAAAGCGGAGAGGGAAAAACTACTATATTGAAACTGATACTTGGGCTGATAAGACCTGATGCCGGAAAAATAATCATTGACGGGGAGGATATTTCAAATAAGTCAGAAGACGAGTTGAGAAAAGTGAGGATGAAATTCAGTATTGTTTTTCAGGAGGGTGCACTGTTTGACTCTCTGAATGTGAAAGAAAATGTAGCATTCTGTTTACGGGAATATTCAAAGCTATCTGAAGATGAAATAGACCATAAAGTAAGAGAATTACTCAGGATTGTAGGTGTGGAACATGCAATAGAACTTATGCCTGATGAACTGAGCGGCGGAATGCACAGGAGGGTTGCGATCGCACGGTCACTGGCAGCGTGTGAGCCAAAGATGTTTCTCTATGACGAGGCGACAACAGGTCTTGACCCGGTCAATGCGGATATCATATGCAAACTTATCTTAGACTTAAGTAAAAATGGCAGGGGTCTTATTATCGTTACCCATAAAATTTTTGACGCAGTAAAAATAGCAAAGCGGTTTATATTCCTGAAAGATGGCATAATACTATTTGATGGTGATAAGGATGATCTTCTTCACTCAACTATTCCTGAAATTCAGATATATTTGAATGAAGTGAATTTTAGCTGAATAGCTAATAAATCAGGAGGCTGAAATGTTTGACATGAAAAAACAGCTTACATGGTCGAAACTCAAGGTTAGCCTTGTGATAACCCTTGCACTGCTCGCACTGTTTATTACTGTATTTTTTGCAGGAAACATAGAGGATTTATTCTCTCCAAAGGTACAGATAAAGGCACAGATTAAGGATGTAAGAGGTTTAAGGAATGGTTCTCCGGTATGGATTTCGGGAATTGAAGTAGGTTCCGTGAAAAGTATTGACCTCCACCCCGAATATGGGACGTTAGTCACGATGTCAGTGAACAGTAATGCAGTGAAATTCATCAAAAAGGACTCAAAAGTCAGTGTGCTCACCATGGGACTTTTAGGTGATAAATATGTTGAACTGAGTAACGGTTCTCCTCAGGCTTCAATAATCAAACCAGGAGATGTGTTAGAGGGAACAACACAACTTGAAATACAGGATATCGTCAATGCTAGTTTAGTATCTCTTGGAAAAGTAACTGATTTTGTAAAGAAGCTCGAAAACTTTATAGATAAATTAGATAAGAGTGAAGGATCAATTGCGAAGTTTCTCACAGACCCTGCACTCTATAAGAATATGCAAGAGGCTACAAAAACAATGTCTGTACTCTTAAAAGACATTAAGGAATCACAGGGTACCATGAAAAAGCTTATTGAAGACCCTACTCTCTACAACAAATTGTTAAGTAATGCATCATCAATAGAGGAATTCACCAGAAAAATAAACGAGAGTTCCGGGACACTGAAGAAACTCGTTGAGGATCCGGAATTGTACGACAGTCTTCATAAAGCATCAAAACAACTCTCTTCAATTTTAGAGAGAATAGACTCAGGTGAAGGTGTGGCAGGAAGTCTGATAAAGGACAAAGAACTTTCAAAAGAAGTAAAGGATACCCTGGGAGAACTCAAAAGTTCTGTAACAGAGTTTAGAGAACTCATCAAGGATATCAGGGAAGATCCGAAGAAGTATCTCAAATTCAGCGTCTTTTAGTAAACAATAAGTAGAGCTATGCAAGGAAAGAGTTTACTTTTACATATCGTCCTCTTTATTCTCACGTTTTGTACTACGCTTCTTGCTGGTGCGATGCAGAGCGGTGTACACATACTGAAAGAACCGGAAAAGATTTATAAAGGTCTTCCATTCGCATTGACGCTCATGGCAATTCTCCTGAGTCATGAATTAGCCCACTACTTTACTTCAAAGAAATACAATATAAAGGCTACGCTTCCCTATTTTATACCTGCTCCAACAATTATTGGCACATTCGGGGCAATTATCAAAATGAAATCTCCCATTGTTACAAGGAGAGCACTTGTAGACATCGGTGCTTCAGGTCCCGTAGCAGGGTTTATCATTTCGGTCATTGTATCAATTGTAGGTCTATCCTTTTCTAAGGTCGTCCCGCTTCAAGAGATAAGTGAATCCATTCGCCTCGGGGATTCTCTGCTCTTTACACTCCTTTCCAGAGTAATTCTTGATTATCATCCTGGCTCTCAGGATATACTCCTTCATCCAATTGCCTTTGCAGGATGGATAGGTTTTTTTATTACATTCATAAACCTTATACCAGTTGGACAGCTCGATGGCGGACATATTGCTTATGCACTCTTGGGCGAAAAGCATGTCTATCTTTCATATGGACTTATGCTTGTGATGGTGCACCTTGGTTTGTTATTGTGGGAAGGATGGGCTCTTTGGGCAATTTTGTTATTGATTCTTGGATTAAGACATCCGCCTATTCTTTATTGGGAGGTTCCGTTAGACCAGAGGAGAATAGTCTTGGGATGGTGTGCGCTCTTCATATTTGTCCTTACATTTATACCTGTACCGTTTAAGATCTATTAATTTGCAAACCCTGACGTCTGCTTTTTACATAGGTTATGTCTATGGTATACTATTGTTAAAATTCCGCTAAAATTTCTTTTGAAAGGAGATCTTGTGTGAAAGTAATACTGAAGGACGATATGAAGAAGGTCGGGAAAATGGGTGATATTATCAATGTAGCTGATGGATATGCAAGAAATTATTTGATACCGAGAGGTCTTGCTGCCGAGGCTAATACGAAAAACATAAAATCCCTGGAGCATGAAAAAAGGATTGTGGAGGATAAGGCTAAAAAGCTTAAAAATTCAGCTCAGGACCTTGCGTCCAGAATCTCGGCCACAACACTTGTGATTAAAGCAAAAGCTGGTGATGAAGAAAAACTCTTCGGGTCTGTCACTACCATGGATATTGCCGAGGCACTTCGCAGTGAAGGGATTGAGATTGACAAAAAGAAAATTTTGCTTGAAGAGCCGATAAAAAGGCTTGGCTCCTATTCTGTCAATGTAAAGCTCCATTACGATATATCAACGCAGCTTACTGTCCAGGTTATTCAGGAATGAAGGATAGTGATGTAAAGTTAGATAAGCTGCCTCCACAGAATGTTGAGGCAGAACAGTCTATCCTGGGTGCAATACTTATTGATAATGATGCGCTCCCCAGGGCGCTGGAGATTATCGACATAGATGATTTCTATAAGCAGTCACATAGAACGATATTCAATGCGATGGTAGAGCTTTTTGAGAAGAACGAGCCGATTGACCTTATCACCATTACAGATTGTCTGAAAAGGCGTGAAGAAGTAGACGCTGTTGGAGGAGTTTCTTATCTCTCTTCTCTGGTGAATATGGTTCCAACTGCAGCAAATATAAAATATCATTCAAAAATAGTAAGAGAGAGAGCCCTTTTGAGAGGACTTCTCAGGTCAGCAAATGAGATTGCGAGCAGAGTATACGAAGACAATTATGAAGCAGAGGATCTTGTGGACTATGCAGAGAAGTCTATTTTTGATGTTTCGGATAAGAGGATTAAAGCGTCATTTGTCACACTGAAAGAGGTGATAAAAAGCAGTTTTGAGATGATCGAACATCTCTATGATAAAAAGGAAGTGATCACAGGCATCCCTTCAGGCTTCAGAGACCTTGATGATTTAACAACTGGATTTCAGAAAGGCGACCTTGTTGTTGTTGGCGGAAGGCCTTCAATGGGGAAAACAGCACTTGCCCTTAATATTGCTCAATATGTTGGTCTTGAAGTGAGAGAGCCTGTTGCGGTATTCAGTCT
>Ga0224506_10001840_pt1 | contig 14916 bp, 14 predicted proteins | sample SF_Jan12_sed_USG_2_FD_169108 | JGI IMG/M metagenome (GOLD analysis project Ga0224506, IMG submission 169108) | Sediment microbial communities from San Francisco Bay, California, United States - SF_Jan12_sed_USGS_8_1 | ecosystem: Environmental > Aquatic > Marine > Sediment | place: USA... | reverse complement strand
CGACCTGGAAACCCGACAGTTCATGATAATACTGATTTTGGTAACTCAATCGAGGGTGAACATGGTATCAAATTTGGCGATTTCCAGAATGTCGCGGATAGTAGGGTTCGCTTGAGTAATAACAATATTATCCGATTCGTTGCAGACATGCTCTTTTAACAGTAAAAGCATACCAAGGGCCGAGCTGTCCATGTAGTCGGCCCTGGCCAGGTTTATGATAAATTTGTAACTGGCAGGGTTTTCCACGCTGTCTTTATAAGCATTGCGGAACTCACGGTGCATCGAGGCATTAAATTGACCAGAAATGTCGATGGTCACAGTCTTGTGTTCTTCAGAAACCGTTGTATTAATAGTCATACTAACCTGCTTTGCTCTCGCTCTCGAATAATTTCATTATACGTCGATATTCTCATTATAAGGTAGCCGATCTTATCGCAGCATAAGTCCCATGCGGGAGGCCGCTCAGACACAAGTAATTACAATTGTCTGATGGCGGTACTTAGTACAACGACTATAGCATAGCTCGGGATACTTTTGCCGTCCTGGCAAGCTATCTATGTATCGCGCTGGATGAGAGGTTTTTTGCTGCATGCAAGCCGGCCTGCGCTTATTACTCCCGAAAGTACTGACTTCCTGAGCAAACTTATCGTCTGTCAGGGGAGGCTTGATGGCATACAGGCAGGTTATCCGGGTACTGCATAGATAACATATGCATAAAAATACCCAGAATCTTCAGTTTAGTCTGATAGTCATCCCGGGTATCCTTGACCGCCGGCCTGCAGAGTACTCAAGGCATTGAATATCTCACTAAGTACGATTTGAGTCCTTGCTGCTGAGAGAGAGTAACATCGACTCCATACGTTCTAATCGCTGCTCCATGAGTTCTGAATGCGTCCGCAGCCAATGAACCTCTCCGGCTTCCCCCAGTCCTTCTTCCTGATTGTACTTTTCGTGCTCGCGTTGCAAAACGTCCAGAACAATGCCGATCATCATATTTAAAAAGACGAATGCGGTTAAGAATATGAATGTCAGGTAATAGATCCAGCTAAATGCATATATCTCCATGGTTTCATACATCACATCTGTCCAGTCCTCGAATGTGGCGACTCGGAACAAGGTAAGCATAGAGATACTAATATTGTCCCATAGTACCGGATTAATGTTTTCAAACAAAAAACTGCCGATGGCGGCGTAGATATAAAAGATGATGAACATTAATAGCACCACATAACCCATACGTGGGATGGCTATAATCAGGGCATTCATGAGTATGCGTAATTCAGGGATGATTGAAATCAGACGCAAGACCCTGAAAATGCGGAGAAGGCGGGCTAGCAAAGCCATTTCTGATTCATTTATGGGTAACAGGCTGACAGTAACAATAATAAAGTCGAAAACATTCCACCCACTTTTAAAAAAGTTGCGAAATTTTTCTTCCGCAGCCATGCGGATGATAACCTCAAATAAAAAAATCAGCGTGACCGCAATGTCGAGAATGTGAATGATCTGTTCGACGCGAGAGTCGATGGCGTAGGTCTTTGCTCCGATGAGTAAGGCGGAGAGTATAATGATGCTGATTACAAAAAACTCAAAGGTTTTATTGCTGCGTATGTGGAGAAACATCTGTTTCAAGCTGCCGGCAGTAGCCATGTAAATACACACCTTGTACGAAATGAAAGCACGCAATTATAGCCATATCTGCCGATGAGTTATAGCTATGTGTTGGTGATTTCTCGTACACGGGCCTCCAGTACCAGGCGGGCCTGTTCTGGTCGCTCAGTCAATAACCAGTGATCTGCTTCGATGATATCAACATTGTGATCAGGAAAAAGCTCGATACTACTCAGATTGTCCTCATAATTACTGACACTGGCACCTGATGAGAGCAAGACTCGAACCGGACACAGAACGTTCTCCTGTGGACATATTGAGGCGACTACCGATAGCAGATCCTGTAAGTAGCTGGAGAGAGGTATATGTTTTAGATCTGCACTGGGCGACATATATAAATCAGATATGCTCAAATGCGGATTTGCCGCGAGGTATGCCCGGGTATCAACATCAAGCTGATATAGATCACGGTGTGAATAATGCTTACGATGCAGGCCCAGGGTATTGAACAGAAGAATAATCTGCAGCACGGCCCAGGCAGGCCATTTTAATCTTTGAACCAGTTTCAATTGACCATGTAGATTAGAGGGGAAAACCGGGTCAATCAGTATGATACCCTGACACTTATCAGCATAGGTGCAGGCAAAGTCCTGGGCGATTTGGGCCCCCATACTGTGGCCAATAAATAGCAGGCTTGATATGGCCTCATGTTTTAAGAAGTCATTGATATCCTGTAACCAGTCCGTGCGTTTATAGCGGCCCAGAAACAGTGAGTTTTGCCGACCACGTAGATCCATGCGATAGATATTACAGGTTTGATGCAGCTGGGTATGGGCAATAAACTCACTCCAGCGAGTCGCATTACTGGCCATTCCGTGCAATAACAGTACAGAAGGGGCGTTAGTCTTAGTCGTTTGTGGACCAAAATAGCCAATTTGTGTGCCATCTTGGGCAAAAAAGGAACGAGTGACTTCCATAGAACTCATGCTATCTACTATATATGTACATATTAGTAATCGTAAAGTGAATACAGGACAAGTTAATTCTTCTCAGGGGTTGTTATGGGATTTGTAAGGGTTAAAAAAGGTGAACTGAAGATAGGCGAGTCTTTGGCGTGGTCCGTTTATCGTGAAGACGGTACCTTGTTATTACAAAAAGGGCATGAAATGGAGAGTCAGCATCAGATTGATATGCTGATCGATTTGGGTTTTCATCAGGAAGGAAAAGCCGATCGCCTGGAAGTTTTATTAAAAAAGAAGATTGATGATCCCTTTGTATATACAGAAGAGCTACATCAGCAACTCATATCCTTACTGAAGAACCTTACTCTACCGACGGCTGATGGAGGAAAGCGATTACAGTATGTGGTGAAATTGTTGGTTCGCATGTGTGAAGAGTACTCAGATGCCATGATCGCTGAGGTTCATCGCTTGGATATCAAACCATATTCCATCACTCACTCACTGCATACCGCAATACTTTCGGCTTTATTGGCGTTGCATTGCGGAATTAAAGACACCTCTTTGCAACGCATCGTCAGTGCTGCGCTGACTGCAAATCTGGGTATGCTGGACCTTCAGGATAGCCTGGAGAACTATATGGGAGAACTGACCGATGAGCAGCGAGAGAAGATCAATGCTCACCCAGATGCCTCGGCAGTGATTCTGCAGGCAAATGTTACGGATGATGAACAATGGTTGGCGATGGTCGCACAACATCATGAGAACCTTGATGCCAGCGGGTATCCGAATGGATTACAGGGTGAGCAGATACTCACTGGGGCCAGAATAATCGCCATAGCAGATCGTTATAGCGCCATGGTGAGCAAGCATGTCTATCACAAACAGATGAGAGCCAGTGCGGTGTTAAAATTGTTCTTTCAGGACAAGGGTTCTACGCTGGATGAGGATTTATGTCTGAAGTTCATTCATCTTATGGGGGTGTTCCCCCCCGGCAGTTTTGTGCAATTGGAGAATAGTGAATGTGCAATCGTAACGGCCCACAGTCACAATAAAAACCAACACTGGCCACTGGTTAGTAGTTATAAGGGAATGGATGGACATTTTTATATCAGCCCCTTGAAGCGAGATACCAACCTATCGCAGTACAAGATAAAGTGCATGATAGACAATGAACAAATTCCATTCAGTAATTCATCTATTTGGGGATATGATGATCTTTAAATATCAAATACGTAACTAAACAGTAAAGTCTATTTGTGGAATAATTATTGTTTTTCCTTCGGCATCCAAGTATTTGCTCATATGATACAATGGAACTGTTGGAAGCGAGCCCAAAAATAGTACGCCGAATCCTTCCAGTCCCATGGCCAATAATCTGTGAGCGCCAGTTTCATCCTTCTCCAAGATCTGCAAACAATTGAAAATATCCTGGTCACTGATGGGATTGTTGTGATGTGAATATTTCTCTCCTGTCCTTGCCTGCATCTGTTCAGTTTTATATCTATTCAGATTAATATCCAGTTCAAGAGAGATGCAGGTTTGTGGTAAATCCAGATAGTTACTATCCATTTGGATATATAACGGTGCCAAGATCTCTTGCATATCCGTTTCTGTCGACAGTGGCATGTATTGCTTCCACAGAGCAGACAGTTTTATCTCTGCATCGAGGCGCATAGTGGTCTTGTTTTCCGATGTGACGTGTAGCGGTAGTGGCAGCGTAACGGCCGTGCTGTCAAAATGCGAGTGGGGATATTGGATGGGCAAAAGTATATCTTGCAATAATTCAGCAAGATGCTGCCACATTTTAGCGGTGGTCGTTTGTGTGTTCAGCTGTTTATTTAACTCTGCCAATGACATTACCAGCGGATCTACGCCGGTTAGTCGTTTAAGCAAGATAGATATCAGAGTGATGGTCAATTCATCGATGGCTAAGCGTGTCTCATCCGGGGCAGAATTACTTCGCTTGTCCTTTTGGGACTTTATCGTTGGCGAGCGCTGTGATGGGGGGGTAGCATGGTGCTGAATACGTAGTCGTTCCTGCTGGTGTCGGAACTCAGCATAGTAATATTGGTTGCGCATCTCTGCACTGGAGGAAACAATTCGCATGAGCCTGTCCGAAAGCAACTTCCCTTGGGAAACTTAGCGGACAGTTTGATGGATATTTAAGCAGAAAATTAAACAAACCGGGCCGTGATGAAACTTCGGCCCGTAGCTGCAGCGTTGAGTGAAAGCCTATTCGGGCAGTTTGTTGCGTAATTCGTCACGATCAAACCACCACGAATCTTCGACGATGGCGCCGATCACCAGGCTTAGACGAGGGAGAAACACTGCGGGATCACGCAATTCCAATTTATCCAGCCATACATCCATACCAACCTGGGTCTTGACCTGACTGTGGCGATCCGCAACACGGCTAATGAGATTGGTGGCTAAAAAACTGATGCTGTCGTGTTGTTCATCACTGGCGCGTATGTCGATAATGTACTTGGCCGTCACTGCTGCCAGAGCGGCACCATCGGCACTGGGCTGGGTTTCATCCACCAGGTGATCCAGCATTGTGTAGCTTAATTCGGGATTCACCGGGAAGGTTACCGCCAGCCAGATACCCATGCCCAGAGCCGGTATTGAGGCCGGCTGCTCGGTTTGATAGAGCACATTACAGGCCTCTACGGCGTCCTGCCAGGATTCTAGTTCCATGGCGGTATTGAATGCATCACGGGCCAGACCCCAGGCCTCTTCACCACGGTTCAAGGCAACCAGAGATTCGGCGGTGTCCAACTTTACATGTGCGCGCTCAAGGGGCGTGGCATCATCGGCCAGTTCACGCAGACGAACGCGGTTATATTCCAGTTGGCGTGTTAGCTCTTCACGTTCTTCATTGGCAGTTTCGGCACTGATGCCGGCCATTTTTCCGACGTTACCAAACATATCCACATCAATTTCGCTTTCACTCATGGCTACTGTCTTCGCATTAATTCTAAAAGCAGGGATTTTAATGGATCTCCGGGTAAAAACATACCTTTTCGCTGGGAGATTGACTGAACTGATCAGGTATATCGATACCGGTGTATGCCTCACTTATTGATCAATATGTTATCTATATAGCTAAATCAATGATATAGCAGCATTATTTTCGGGTTGCTTTGATATACTCTGAGCACTCGGATGCCGCAACAACAGTATGAATATAGTGACTAACAACAGACAAGAAAAGGACAACAAATACATCTATCTGGAGCAGATACGGCACCTCTATGCCAATGCAGTGCTCGGGTTGCTCACCACATTGATTAACTCACTGATTCTGGTCGTGGTTTTGTGGCAGGTAGTTGAGCATGCACGTCTGTTACTGTGGATAGGGATGTTGTGGGGCTTAACCATCTTGCGTTATGTGCTCATCTATAGGCATCGACTGGCACAGACAAGAGACGATTATTCTGCGTCTGTCTGGGCAAAACTGTTTATCTTGGCAATGGCACTATCCGGTCTAAGCTGGGGCAGTGTGGCATTGATTGCCTTTCCTGCCATGGATGCTGAATATCAGATCTTTATTGCTTTTGTCGTCGGCGGTATGGTGGCTGGGGCCTCCAGTAGTATGCACTCTCTGTTCAAGGCGGTGATGGCATTTAATATAATAGCGATGTTGCCACTCGTAGGCCGTTTTGTTTATGAAGGTTCACAGATACAGTATGCAATGGCTGTAATGCTATTGCTATTTCTTATCATGATGTTGGTATTTGCCCATCGTGGCTACGAGATGTTTATTGCGACGCTGAATTTGCGCTATGAAAAAAATATCTTGCAGGACGACTACCATCGTACCTTGCATGAGGCGGAGCAGTTAACGAATCATCTGCAACGTGAAGTCAGTGACCGGGAAATGGCAGAAGCTTCGTTGCAGCAAAGTGAACTCCGTTTATGGTCAATCATTGACCATGCCCCCTTTGTTATTTATGCGCTGGATCATGAAGGACAATTTATTCTGTCGGAAGGTCTCGGCCTGATGGCTCAGGGACTAAAATCGGGTGAGCTGGTAGGTAAAAATTTCCGTAAGCAGATGCTGGCAGAGCCGGAGAGTATAAAAAATATCGAGCGTACTTTGGGCGGAGAAAAAGTCAGCTTTATACGTCAATATCAGGGATGCCTACTGGATGTTATCTGTACACCATTGTTCGGTGATAAGGGTACGGTGATCGGTGTTATTGGCATAGAAACCGATGTAACAGAAAAGCTCAAGATGGAGAATATTCGCAGGGATTTAATCTCTACGGTGAGTCATGAACTACGCACACCACTGACTTCTATTGTTGGTAGCTTGATACTAATCAAGTCTGGAACTCTGCAAGTGGAACAAAAAGAGGAACTGATAGAAACTGCACTTCGCAATAGTCAGCGTTTAATCCGCCTGGTTAATGATATTCTTGATGTAGATAAACTTTCATCCGGGAAAATGGTTTTTCAAATGACGGATCATTCGTTAGTAGATCTCTTAAATCAGGCCGTTGATGCAAACCAGAATTACGCTGATAAACTTTCAGTACACCTTAAATTTAGACAGCGTATTTCCGATATGACCATCAACGTTGATGATGAAAGGTTTTTACAGGTAATGGCGAACCTGGTATCTAATGCCATCAAATACTCACCGACTGATTCGGCAGTAGAAATCGACTTCAAAAAGGTGAGAAAAATCGAGACGCAGGATGAATCTGAAATCAGCAAGCCATATGTAGAAGTTTCTATAGTAGATCATGGTCCAGGTATTCCTCTTGAGCACCGTGCGACTATTTTTGAAAAATTCACACAGGTAGATGCGCAGATAAGCCCTGTACAAGGCGGCACTGGACTGGGTTTGAATATTGCCAAGTCTATTGTAGAAGAAATGGGAGGAGAGATTGGCTTTGAAGTGAATGAGATAGAGGGCTGGACCCGTTTCTTCTTTTTGTTACCCGTTGTAGATGTATCTAAAAACACCTCCCAGTTGGAATCTGATGGTATTAACAGAGCATCACAAAAATGATCTATATATCGTATCGATGCTAAAATTTACGAATTATTGATATAACTACGATAAAAACAGAAGAGCTAGATTAGCAATGAAACTTATTGAGATTATCGCTCCTGCAGAACACAGTACGACCATACAGGGTATAGCTGAGCATTTTGAGGTGCGGAATTTTACCCTGGGTGTGATCTCTGATGATGGCCGCATAACCTGTCGTATGTTGGTACAGGACGAGAAACGCCAACGGGTCATGGATGCCTTGCAAGGTGCTCTGACCACCATAGAAATGGCGCACATCATCGTTATACCCGTAGACGCGGCCTTACCGAGACTTGTTGCAGAAGAGGATGAGTCTGAAGAGAAACGTCAGGCCGCTACCCGTGAAGAGCTATATAGCGATGTGGCCAAGGGGTCACACCTGGATGGGAATTTTTTATTACTGGTATTTCTTTCTACGATTGTTGCGACTATCGGCTTGATCGAGAATAACGTTGCCGTGGTCATTGGAGCCATGGTTATTGCGCCCTTGCTGGGACCGAATATAGCACTGGCACTGGGTACCTCTTTGGGAGACAGCGAACTGATAGGTAAGGCGTTGAAGAGCCTGTCGAGTGGATTAATGTTTGCTATCGGCCTGGCCTGGTTGATGGCCATCCTCTGGCCTGTGGCCATGGACTCCCATGAACTGCTGTCGCGTACCACGGTAAAACTGGACAGCATCGCCCTGGCGCTGGCCTCTGGAGCGGCGGCGGTACTCTCCTTGACCACAGGCCTATCCAGTGTGCTGGTAGGTGTGATGGTGGCCGTGGCCCTGTTGCCACCAGCGGTGACCATTGGCCTGATGTTGGGTACCGGTCAGACGGCGTTAGCGGAAGGGGCAGCACTGCTGTTGGCGGTTAACGTCGTTAGCGTCAATCTGTCCGCCAAGCTGGTGTTGCTCTATCGTGGTATCAAACCGCGTACCTGGGGGGAAAAGAAAAAGGCCAAGCTGAATACAATCCTCTATCTGTTGTTTTGGTTTATCTCTCTAGCGGTGTTGGTGGTGGTGGTATACAGCAAGGGTGAAAAACTGCTGGGAGGATAGGTGGTGCAATATAGAGACGTCATTAAACAGCTCAAGGCCCAGGCCAACGTCGACAATGTTGCAGGGATGGCGCGTTTCGGCATCTCTACCGAAAGTACCCTCGGCGTCTCTATCCCCTTCCTTCGTCAACTTGCCAAACAGATTGGCACGGATCATCAACTTGCCCTCAAGCTGTGGGACGGCGGTATCCATGAGGCGCGCATACTGGCCAGTATGATCGCAGATAGAGCAGAGGTGAACAAGTCGATGATGGATCGATGGGCGGGTGATTTTGATTCCTGGGATGTGTGTGATCAGATCTGTAGCAACCTGTTTCGTCACACCCCTTATGCATGGGACAAAGCCGTGCAATGGAGTGGCCGTAAACCGGCGTTTGTAAAACGTGCCGGTTTTGTCTTGATGGCAGGGCTGGCGGTGGCGGATAAGCAGGTAGATGATAAGCGTTTTGTACCGTTTCTTGAGCTAATAGAATCCGCTGCGTCTGATGAGCGACACTTTGTGAAAAAGGCGGTCAGTTGGGCACTAAGACAGTTAGGCAAGCGCAGTCTCTATTTACATAAAAAGGCTGTAGCGGCGGCGAAACGGATCCAGAAGCAGGAGAGTAAAGCTGCGCAATGGGTGGCAAAAGATGCGCTCAACGAACTGAGTAGTGAGCGGTTATTGGCACGCTTAAGCTAGACAAATAAACATATATTGGTAAGGCCGGGATAGTCCTTATCTGCAGCACCGAAATTTTACCGTTCAGCATTTAATTACCTGCTGTTTTCGGGGAGAAGATAGAATTGATCAAAGGCAGACAGCTAGCCTCGATTACTGCCTTATTACGTTTTCTAAACTCTGTATTAGTAGCAGCATACCTTGACCGACGTCCCCAGTGGTTGGAAAGTGAAAGGACTCAATGAGTCAGTGGCTATGACAATGATGAACTGGTCGGTATTTGTGGTCTATTGAATAGGGCAAAATATCGTCCGTGTAAATATATAGAGTCAGACACTATGGTGATTCATTCCAAGCCTCTGTTTTCAGCGGCAGGGGCGCTATATTTATAGCGTCGATAGATGATTATCCGATTTCACAGGCTTGGTGGCCTGTTAACTAAACGGTTATCTGGCCAATATGGATGCGTAAATGTTTTGGAAAAAGAAAGACTATGAAACGATAATCTTCCACTATCAAAAGGTATTATAAAAATGAAAGCACTATGGAATGGTGTCGTGATAGCAGAAAGTAACGATACGGTGGTGGTTGAAGAAAACCATTATTTCCCAATATCATCGATAAACAACGATTATTTTATCCCCGGCGAAATCCATACCACTTGCGAGTGGAAAGGCGAAGCCAGTTATTACAGCTTGTCGGTCATAGGAAAGCTGAATGTGGATGCAGCTTGGTTTTATCCTCGCCCCAAGGCGGCGGCTCGTGAGATTAAAAACAGGATTGCCTTTTGGAAAGGTGTTGAGATAACAGACTAATATATCTACTTCATACCAAGGGCAAGTTTATCCCGTTGGCGTCGCATGCCAGTAAAGATAGCCTCGGCGATCTGTGGTGGAAATGACTCGGGCAATATTACTGAGACCCGTGTGATCACTTCATCGACCTGCGCCAGCATCTCGTGCATGATCTTTTCTGCCACCTTGGCGCTACTGATAAAATGTCGCCAGTGGATGCTATGCCAGTGATAGTGTCGATTCTGACCGCGCATGGCCATTTTCAGCTTTTGGCTTTGCAACTGGCCGGAGACCAGCATCGGGTGTGCCGACATAATATCGTACAAGGCTGTCAGTCGGTATCGATTATCGGCTTCGATGAAGATACTGAAATTCTTCGCATGGCCATCGATGCCTGCCAGCGGTACAAATAAAACGATACTCTGATAAAAGCTTTAGGGTACAGCTAAAGAGCATCGCTACAAAGTAGTCCGCGTGATGATTATCACACTACTGGTCAGATTTAACAAAATATTTGAATTTAGTGCTTTTATTCGTGGGGCACAGACAGTGATAATGGAATCGCTTAGCGATTTACTTATGGATGCCTTTTATGCCAGATTATATGGATAGCCTAGATGACGCGACATTACAGGCCCGTTTGCAGGACTTTAAGCAGATGGCAGATAAAGGCGGTATTTTAATCCTGCTGGCAGAGGCAGACAAAGACTGGGTTGAGCGTATACAGACGATAGCCGAAATCAGCGCGGTGCCGATGGTGGGAGCGATCTTTCCTGAAGTAATCGCCGACCATCGGTTTCACAAGAATGGCATGGTGATTGAGTACCTGCCGGTGATGTTAGAACATGTCATCATTCAACAAGAGGCGGGAAACAGTGCCCAGTGGATGGCCGCGAAGATAGCCGACTATGCGAAGAACTGTGGCGTCGGGCATGAAACCCTGTTTATGATCTTTGATTCCATGTTGCCCAATATTGCCAGCACTCTGGAACATCTCTATCTCCATCTTGGTGACCGTATTAATTACGCGGGTGTTAATGCGGGTAGTGAGACCTTTACTGCGATGCCTTGTCTGTTCGATCACTCTGGCACATACCAAAATGCAGTATTGACCCTGTATTTTAATTCCAATACGAAATCCTTCCTTGAGCATGGCTTTACCCAGCCAGAGAGCATCATTGCCGCGACCTCGTCTGAGGGGAACAAGATTTCCAGTATCGATTGGTGCCCAGCACTAGATGTCTATGCTGAGATGGCAGAGCAGCAATACCAGGTAGATATTAATAAAGAAAATTTTTACCAATATGCTTCTCACTACCCACTGGGGATCATACGTATGGACGGCAGCATTACCGTACGTATCCCGGTGGCCTTTGAAGAAGATGGTTCCATCTATTGTGTGGGCGAGGTGCCGCAGAATGCGATGTTGACCTTATTGAAAGCCAACTATCCGGACTTTGAATATACCGCGCGTCGTCTGGCAGAACAGCTAGACCCGCTGGAGACGGATAATATCCTGAGTTTCTATTGTGCCGGTCGACGTATGCAGTTGGAGGATAAAGCCCAGCTAGAATTGGATACGCTGAATAATTTACTGCCGGCGAAAATTCTATATGGGGCACTCTCTCTGGGTGAGATCGGCAGTTTGACTCCCGGCGGTTACCCGCTTTTTCATAATGCCACTCTGGTAACTATAGCGTTGTTCGATAAATGAACCGCGAAATCATCCTCAACATACTCTATGACCTGGCCTTGGTGAGTTCAGAAGAGTATCGCGTGGAGCCGTTGATAACCAAGTTCGTGCAAAGGCTTTTAGCACATACCTCTTTTCCATGTGGCGCGTATCTTTCCGATATAGAAGCAGAAGGTGATGCATACCGTGTGACCTTGCATACGGTAATAGGTTGTGGCTCACTGCAACAGCGGGAGGGTGAAATTATTTCTCTGCCGCGTGAATTTATTGATGCTCCGGCGGGACTGATGACCCATGAAGGGGATCTTTGTGATTGCATCAAGTGCGATGAAAATTATGAAACGGTGATTAAACTTCCCATAGGAAACAAGGACTGTATTATTTTACAAGCTGGACCGCGAGAAGATCTACCTCCCTATGCGCGCATCATGGAACCGGTACTGAAAAGTTTTTCGCATAGTCTGGCGATGTTACGTGAAAATGAGTCATATACCGAGCGACTGACCAAGGAGGTAGCACGAGGCAAGGAGCTGGAACAGAGCCTGCGAGAGTCCGAACAGCTGTTAAAAGCGGTATTGGATACCATTCCTACCCGTGTCTTCTGGAAAGATATAGATTCCAATTATATCGGCTGTAACCGAGCCTTTGCGGAGGATGTCAATGTCGGTGATTCAGAGGGGGTTATTGGTAAATCTGATTATGATCTTCCCTGGGGGCCGCAGGAGGCGGAAGCCTATCGAAAGGATGATATAGCGGTTATAGAAAGTGGTGAGTCAAAGATTAATTATGAAGAGCCACAAAGCCGGGAACAGGGAGAATTAGGCTGGGTCACTACCAGTAAGATCCCGTTATTGGATAGTGAAGGAAATGTGTTCGGCATCCTAGGTACCTACGAGGACATAACTGCAAGAAAATTGGCCGAGTTAAAGATGGCCGAAGCCAAGCATATTGCCGAAAAGGCAAGTCGTGCCAAGTCGGATTTCCTTTCCAGTATGAGTCACGAATTGCGTACTCCACTAAATGCCATTATGGGCTTTAGCCAATTAATGGAGTTATCCGATCCGCCCTTGAATGACGATAATCAAGAATCCTTGCATGAAATACTCAAGGCATCACAACATTTGCTCGAACTGATCAACGAAGTACTGGATCTGGCTAAGGTCGAGTCAGGTAAGATCGATATGTCCATAGAACCTGTCTTGGTGGTTGATATCGTAAATGAATGTATTGCTCTGCTCAGACCTTTGGTAGAAAAAAGGGGCATACAATTATTCATTGAGATGTCCGCCGATACTCTATGGGTGCAGGCAGATAAAACAAGATTCAAGCAGATCCTGTTAAACCTACTGTCCAATGCCGTGAAATACAATTATGAACAGGGACGGGTAACGATTAAGGTTCGTCTGGACGGAGAGTTTAGTGTCTATATCGGCGTTCAGGATACAGGCCGTGGTTTATCGCCGGCGCAACAAGAGAAACTTTTTACAGCCTTTGAACGACTAGGGGCCGATACAACAGAAATAGAGGGTACCGGTATCGGACTGGTGATTACCAAACGTCTGGTTGAAATGATGGGTGGTGATATAGGGGTAAACAGTGAGATCGGTAAGGGTAGTGAATTTTGGATTCGACTGGATCGGGATGAAAGTCAGGATCACAAGGTGAGTACCAATGTCGAAACTATTGAACCAGTAACGACATCCAGCGTAAAAATTGCTGAGACTAAGGTTCTGTATATCGAAGACAATGCCGTCAATCTGAAGTTGGTGGAAAAGTTATTTAAACGTTTGCCTGGAGTCACACTGTATTCTGCCCATGAGCCCAATCTTGGACTCGAGCTAGCAGCAACTATAGAGCCGGCCTTGATCCTGCTGGATATTAATCTTCCTGGGATGGACGGCTACGAGGTGTTGGCGCGACTTAAGGCTTCGGCTGATACGAGTGGAATACCCGTGGTGGCGATCAGCGCTAATGCCATGCCAACAGATATACGCCGTGGTCTGGAAGCAGGGTTTAAGGATTACTTGCCGAAACCGATCGATGTTCTGAAACTCATCTCTGTGACCCAACAATTAACACAGCAGGATAAATGAGACTACTACGGATAACGGTATTTTGCCTTCCATTACAGTGGTAATATCTGCGCTTCTAATAAGATAAGCCTCCCGCGATGACGATCAAAAAACTGGAGAAGAAACTCCTTAAACAGATGGGCCAGGCCATCGAAGACTATAACATGATCCAAAAGGGTGATCGGATCATGGTCTGTGTATCGGGTGGTAAGGACTCGCTTACCCTGTTACGTCTGTTACATCTGGCTTCGGTACGCAGCAATAATCGTTTTGAGGTGTTCTCCTTTACCCTGGATCAAAAACAGCCGGGTTGGGATGACGCTGCGCTGCGGGACTGGATGGCGAAGAATCACTACGCCTACGAGATATATGAAAAGGATACCTACTCGGTGGTGCTGAAAAAGACCCAACCGGGTAAGGCCTACTGCTCCATGTGCTCACGTATGCGCCGAGGCACTATTTATGAATATGCCGAGGAGCATGGCTACAATAAGATCGCCCTCGGCCATCATCGTGAGGATCTGATCACCAGCCTGTTGATGTCGGTCTGTTATAGTGGCGAGATCCGTTCCATGCCACCTAAGATGATCAGCGATAACAACAAGAATATCGTTGTCCGTCCGCTGGTATATTGCGCGGAAGAGGAGATCGCAGAATATGCCGCAGCGATGAAATTCCCCATTATTCCCTGTAGTCTGTGCGGTTCACAGGAGGGGCGTACACGACAAAAGATGAAGCAGTTGATCCATGGGCTGGCAGCGGACAATCCCGATGTGCCAGCGGTGATGCTTAATGCCCTGGGCAATATCCAGATCAGCCAGTTAATGGACAAACGACGTTGGGACTTTGAACATCTGGAAGACCGGCTTGTTACCGATGAGACAACCATCATGCCCATCTCTGTGGATGAGGCGGTCTGTGGCGATAGTGACGATATACTGCAACTCTGACACAAGGAAACGTGATGTCACAAATGCTTAAAAATATCTGGCTGCTATCGGGCATGCAGGCCTTGATGATGTCGGGCAATACCCTGAT
>Ga0224506_10001837_pt1 | contig 14928 bp, 16 predicted proteins | sample SF_Jan12_sed_USG_2_FD_169108 | JGI IMG/M metagenome (GOLD analysis project Ga0224506, IMG submission 169108) | Sediment microbial communities from San Francisco Bay, California, United States - SF_Jan12_sed_USGS_8_1 | ecosystem: Environmental > Aquatic > Marine > Sediment | place: USA... | reverse complement strand
ACGCCAATTCTAACTTTTGGAGGCGGCTCAACAGGTATAACTTACAGTCTCCGAGGAGGTAATTACAAAGAAGTAAATGAAGTTGTGCATGTGAGTATCGGGTTCATACTTACAAACAAGGGTTCTTCAACAGGCGTAGCTCAAATAACAGGCTTACCATTCCAAGTAGTTATAGACGGAGCTGGTGTATCTAGTATAAATATTGGAATGTCTGGCTTAACGGCCTCGCCAATAATCGCAAGAGCTGTAGGCGGTAGTACAAGTGTTGACCTAAATGCACAGGGAGCCAGTGGAACTGTAGCACTAACTGACGCTAATTTTACTAATGGCTCTGGCATCTATGTTAATTTTAGTTATTTTAAGTAATTACCTTTCCAAGACAGGCAGTGATTGCGGCAGAGGCTCCCGCACCCGTTATCCCTGAATAACTATTTGGTTTGTAGGACTGTAAATGGTACATTATTTACTACTGAGCAAAAATTCAGAAAAACTTTTTATTATTTTAGGAGAATTACTATGGTAAACGCAGAAGAAGCCCAAGCAATTTTACGCTTTTTGGATCGAGTACAAATCCAGGGGCACGGAGAACGTGATGCTATGAATGTAATTTATAGTAAACTTGTTACGGGAATCCGAGCAGCGCAACAAGAAAATCCCCCAGAAGGCGGACAAACTCCCCCAAAAGAGAAAAACAAAAAGTGAACGCTTACCTCCTACGAGAATACCACCCTACTCACACCACCGGGTTGTTTATTGTAGGAGGCCTTATTCTACATACGATTGAGCGCCCATGGCTCAATAACAAAAGTAATATTTCGTGTTTCCCCCCAGGGCAGTATGAAGCCTTCTTTCTCCCTCGATCAGGTTCCGGAAAATATAAGAAAGTTTGGCATTTGCAAGATGTACCTGACCGTTCGGGGATATTGATGCATAATGGGAACCTGGTAATACACTCAAAAGGGTGTACCATAATGGGAACACGTAAAGGTAACATAGCCGGCCAGCCCGCAGTACTTGGGAGCCGTATAGCCATGAGGCAGATGCTAGACCTGATAGGGCCGAATAAATTTAACTTAATTGTATTTTAGGGGAATTACGATGGATGAGATTATTGCTATAGCAGGAGGAGGAGGCATCGGAGCTATCTTTTCTGGAATTACTGGTTTAGTTGGAGGGTGGCTAGCAAAACGTGAACAACGTTTGCTCCTGTCGCAGCAAAATGAGCATGAAGTTCGAATGGCAGATATCGATAAAGAGCTTATGGTTTTGGAACATGCTCAAGCACAACGGATGATCGATGCCAAAATTGATTTAACACAAACCGAAGGTGAAGTCGAAAAAGAGCTTATTGGGGCTCAGGAAATCGCTGATGTTAACCGGTTAGATGTACAAGCTTTCGCGCAAGGTTTGGCGGCATCCCAAAAACCCACAGGGTATCCATGGGTTGACAAATTCAGAGCTTTGACTCGACCTTTGATAACCTGGTCACTCTATTTATTTGTTCTTGTTATTTTTATTGTATTGCATGTAAATGTGGGGGATCTCGTAGTAGCTGATACCGTACTATTGGTTAAGTTGTATGTCTACCTGGTGCAATCCGTCATTTATCTCTTCATCATGGCCGTTAGTTGGTGGTTCATGTCTCGAGGTGAAAAGTCTGTTAAAGCTATACGAGGACTTATCGCTTCATGAAGAATTCCGATTCCAATACCAGAGAGTTGCACTGGCATACGGCATTATTGGTGCTTACTACAACTTTTCTCCCCATAGTCCTTCTCGCTCTTTGGCATTTATCTTCAATGTTGTCCGAGATGGGAAGTAACTATAAGGGAGTAGCGTCCTCTATCACTGAAATTAAAACTGATGTCAAAGCTTTGGCCACAACTGTAAATGAAATTGAAAAAAAGCTGGTGGCGGTGACGATTAATCACGATGTGTTACGTAAGACCGTAGAGGACCACCATGATGAAAACTGAAGTTCAGATTACAACCAATGTCGATTTAACCGACGCTGCTATGGGTTGGGCTACAGCCGCTATGGACTCCAGTTCTTTCTGGATCGTTCCGGCTCTCTTTGCCAGTATGATTGTCGTTCAATTTTTTAAAGGTCTTATTAAGTGCAGTATCTCCGCCAAGCACAGGGAAGTGCGAAAAGGAGTTACTCAATTTGTCGCCTTTATTATTGGGTACATTGTGGGTATTTTTCTTATTGAATCCCCCGATGCAAGTAAGTGGGCTGTATTGACTGGGATATGTAATCCAGTACTCTATATAGGACTCAAGACGCTTGCGGTATCCCGAAATTGGTATACGCTACAGTCGATGTTAAAAATGCGACCTCTGATTAAGAATCCAGATGGCAGTGTAACTTTTGACAGAACCCAAACAATTCTGCTCCGGAAGGAAGCAAAATCTTAATAAGTGTCCACTCTGGTACCGACTATGCCTGACGAAGCTAAGAAGAAGCCCACAAAAGAAGAGTTACTCGCTGCCTTTAAGAAAGACCAAAAGGCTGCGGATAGTTTACGTTTGGCTATGGTCACCAGCGTCGAACAGTGGAAAAAGCAATATCACGGTGAGCCCTACGGCAATGAGCAGAAGGGTAAATCTGAGCTTGTTTCCCGGGACATCAAACGCCAGGACGAATGGCAGCATGCATCAATTAAAGATCCCTTCGTATCTCATTCTGACATTATCAAATGTAACCCAGTAACCTTTGAAGATCGTCAAGCTGCAACTCAAAATGAACTGGTATTGAACACCCAGTTCACCCGGCAATTCCCTCGTTACAAGTTTATGACAGATGTAATAAAACTTTATTACGCTGAAGGCACGGTTATCGTTAAGACTTCCTGGGACTATGAAGACCAGACGGAAGAAGTCGAGATGCCTCTATGGGCTCCAGATCCTATTACCGGTTCGCCGATACAAGTCGACACCCAGTTAGTTAAACAATTGAAAGTATTACGTAATCGTCCTGATGCCAGTATTTGCCGTATTGCAGATGTCTTTTTAGACCCGACAGCTGAAGGTGACTTCGATCGATCACAGTTTATTATCCATCGGTACGAGTCTGATATCAGCAGCCTTCGTAAAGCGGGTAAATACAAAAATCTCAAGAAACTCGCAATGAACCTTGCCCGGGACGCCGGAGACGACTTTGACCCCACAGATGAAACAGATTTTGTCTTTGAGGATCAAGCCAGGAAAAAGATTATTGTTTACGAATATTGGGGTAACTATGACATTGAAAACACCGGTATCGCTGAACCTATTGTGTGCACCTGGTGCAACGATGTAATAATCCAATTGGAGTCAAACCCTTACCCCGGGCAGGAATTGCCTTTCCTTATTTTGGCCAACAACTCCATCCCCTTTAAGCTGTATGGTGAAGCTAATGCCGAATTGATCGGGGATAACCAAAAGGTTACTACTGCGATTAAGCGGGGTATCCTGGACAATATGGCCAATTCGAATAACGCCCAAAAAGGTATTCGAAATGGTGCTTTAGATATCCTCAACAAAAAGCGATTCCTCAATGGGAAAAACTTTGAGTTTAACGGGAGCACCCAGGACTTTTACGAAGGTAGTTACAACAATATTCCGAATAGCGTGTTCAGTGTACTTGAAGTCGTTAATAACGAAACAGAGTCAATGCTGGGGGTCAAAAGCTTTACCGGGGGTATCAGTGGTAATCATTTGGGGAGTACCGCTACTTCCGCCAGAGGCGCTATGGATGCTGTATCAGTTCGCCGGCTGGATATCGTAAGGAATATTGCTGAAAACTTACTGAAGCCCCTTATGCGTAAATGGATGGCGTATAACAGTGAATTCCTCAGTGAAGAGGAAGTCATCCGAATTACCAATGAAGAATTTGTCAATATTCGTAGAGATGACCTCAAAGGTATGATTGATATCCAGATCGAGGTATCTACCTCTGAGGATAACTCAGCCAAAGCTCAGGAGCTTAGTTTCTTACTCCAGACCTTGGGGCAAGAGATGGACCAGGGTATGCGAACTTTGCTCATGTCTCAAATTGCAAAACTCAACAAAATGCCTGACTTAGCTAAGCAACTCGAAGAGTACCAACCACAGCCTGATCCTTTTGCTGAAAAAATGAAGGAGTTAGAGGTACGTGGGAAAGAAGCGGAGATCGAAGAACGCTTATCTCGCGCCCGGGAGAACGAAGTTGATATCCGTGCGAAAAGTGCAAGAGCAGCTCTGGATGAAGCTCGAGCTCGAGAGATTGGTGTTAACGCTGATCTAAAAGACCAAGAGTTTATTCGAAAGGCTGAAGGAACAGATTTTGAGGAAAAGATGGTGGAAAAAAGCTTTGACCGAGAAACTCAAGCGGGCCTTAAAGAAATTGATAGGTTGACCAAGAATTAAACTTTGCTATAACATATAGGCTCTTTTACTTAACTACAGGACTCATTAATGAGCAACCAAGAAAAATCAGCAGTTGATCACCACATTATGATGGGCGAAGCTCTTCTTCGACTGGAAAAAAATTCAGACTTTAAGAAGCTGATACTACAGGGCTACCTGGAAGATAAAGTTCTTGCCTCTGTCAGTCTCCTGGGAGTTCCCCAAATTCGTGATAAAGGTGAACGCTCTGCCGTGCTGGAAGATTTGGTATCGGCCAGTAACTTGCAATACTTTTTCCAGCAAGTTCGTGCATTCCATGAAGGTGCAAAAAACCCGGTACTCAGTGATGAGGAGCAAGCCGAGTTGGATGCCCTGGGCGAAGCTGACGAAACAAAGGTGAACTAAGATGCCAAAAGAGCTTTCTGAAGAAGATGTTTATGCAGACGATCGAGATCCCCTCGAGGCAATTCGAGAGTTACGTAAAGAAGAAGGTGCAAGCGATGAAGACCTTAGTTCTTTAGAAAGCTCGCTTGACACTGACGATTCTCCGGCCCCAAAGCCTGAGGATGAAATTCCTGATGAGTTGGACGATCCATCCCCAGCTGGTGATGATGGTGCACCTCCAGCCGACAAGGCTGATGACGCAGATCCTGATACCCACGATAAAGCTCCGACAGATCCTCCGAAAGGTGATGAAGAGGGAGCAGCTGATGACCAGGAAGCTGCGTCAGCCCCAAAAACTCGTACCTTTAAAGCCAATGGCCAAGAGTTTGAGTTCACTGATGAAGAGATCCTGAACCAGTTTGAAACTGTATTTGGGCAGTCTATGGACTACACCCAAAAACTCCAGAAAATTGCACCTTACCGTAAGATGATTTCTGCACTGGAGCAGCAAGGTATATCCTCCGAGCAATTGAACCTGGCAATCGATGCGCTAAAAGGCAATAAAGGGGCTCTCCAGGAAATCATGAAAACTCATGATATTGAGAGTTTTGACCTTACGCCTGACGGGGAGGAGCAAACTCCTTACCAGAGTAAGAATTATGGTAAAAACGAATTCGAACTGGAAATTGATGAAATTACCAGTACACTGTCTGCAGATCCTGAATACAAGATAACTGTAGACGTTATCGATAATCAGTGGGACCAAAAGTCAAGAGATGCCATTGCAAGTAACCCGACAATGATCGCGGGCTTGCATCAAGACATTAAGACCGGTCTCTTTGATAAAGTTGCTCCTAGAGCAATGAAAATGAAAGTACTCGATGGAAATGCAAAATCGGATATTGAATACTACATGCTTGCAGGCCAAGAACTTACTGCAGCTCCAGCGACACCGGACCCAAAACCGACCGCAGCGGAGTTGAATAAGCAGGCACAAGATGCAGAAGGAAATTTCGACCAAGCATCATCAGAGGCTCAACGTAAGCGAGCAGCTACCTCTACCCGAGCAAGAGCTGATAGCAAAGGTGTTATCGACTACTTAGACGATGACGATGAGGCATTTGATGCATGGTATGCTGATTTACAGCGTAAGAACTGAGGAACCTTCTCATGGTTGACAATATTTATAGCAGAGCTGACGGGAACTCCACCCACGGCCAAAACACGATTACCCATTATTACGACAAAGCTGGTGTAAAAGCCGCTAATACTGTCTCTGTGTACGCACAGTGGGCAGACCGTCGTTCAATGCCTTTGAAAATGGGTCTTACTTACAAAGTCAGTAAATGGCTTCACATTTATGACCGTGAAGACGGTGTTGATCCGGATTTTGCTTCTAAAGGCTACCTGACTGCCCGAAGCATCGTTGATGTATCTGGTGGTTTGACCTCTACAGGTTCAGGTGATGCAAAGCACGGTAATGGCTTTGCTACTGGTACCGCAGCGTTGTATGAAGGTGCTGGTGCGGTTAACAAGCGTTCGATCAAGAAAGTTACCATCGAGACGAAGTTTGCTCGATATGGTGAAATGATTGATTACACCGATGAAGTTGAAATGTTCTCTGAAGATTCCGTTCAGGTTCACTACCGCGAAGAGCTTGGCCTCTTGGCGAATCAACGTGCTGAAGATCTGATCCAGCTCGATATGCTGGCGACTACCAACAACATGTTTGTCGGTGCCGCTACTGCATTTGACGAGATTGGTGTTGACGCCAACGCGGGTAACGGTAGTACTGATGCCCTGGCCCAGGTCAACTATGACCTGATTCGTAAAGCAGTTCGTAAACTGGTTCGTAACCGTGCGGAGAAGAACACCTCTATCGTTACCGGTTCTACCAAAATTGACACCCGTGTCATCAACAAAGCGTTCTACGCCATTGTTGGTCCGGAAGTTAAATACGACCTGGAAAACGTTGTTCGTGGTGAAGTATCGGTTAACGGTACTACTGAGTACGTATATATTCCTGCGTACAAGTATGCTGATGCAGCCAACCTGGCAGAAGGCGAAGTAGGCGCAATGAATGATATGCGTTTCATCGAGTCTGAGTCTCAGGTTGTTTACCGCGGTGCGGGTAATGTGGTGGGTATCTATACTGGTGGTTTGGCTAACACTACTCTGGATGCCGCGAACGCTACAGCTCTGAACGCGCTGACTGGTGGTACTTACGCCAACGCCGAAGTTCGCTTTGATGTGTTCCCTATCTTGATTCCGACAAAAGGCTCTTTTGCTACTGTCGGTCTGAAAGGTCATGGGAAGATCAAGTTCAATGCTCAGGCTCCGTCTAAGATTGAACTGAGCAACCCTTACGGTACTCAGGGTTTCTTCAGCTACAACATGTGGTACGCCGGTATCATTCTTCGGGAAGAACGTCTCCTGAAGATCCTGGTCTGCGCTAGCGCATAACCCTAATAGGGGGGTCTCTTTATGGGGCTCCCCTTTACTTTAAATAACCGAAAGGACTTAAACCCATGAGCGAACGAGAAAATTTAATTGCTGAAGCCCACGACCTGGAGCTGGAATTTAAAGGTAACATCTCTAACGTCAAGTTAGCTGCTATGATTGCCGAAGCCAAAGGCCTTCCCGCCCCTGTAGATGAAGTAGCACCTCCTGGCCCTGCCATAAAGGATGACCCGGAAGTAACGGAAGAAACCACCGTCGAGACAACAGAAGAAGTTGTTGAAACTACCCCGACGAAAGACAAAAATCCGAAGAAAGAAAGCCCAGCTGCTGCTGCTTTCACTGGTCGTCGGAAAATGATTGCTGATGCTCGAGAACGCGCTTTTAAAACTCGCGTTGTCACTATCACGAACAAAGATAGTCGTGAAAATGAATTCATGACGACTGCGTACCTCAGTTTCGAAAATCAACACTTTGGTCTATCGAAATTAGTGCCTCTGGATGTTGCTGTAGAGCTTGAAGAAGCGCTTATCAAAGTTGCTAAGTCGACTGTCATGACTTTGCACAAAGATGAGATTATCGGCGGTAAGCGCACTGGTAACAAAGTGGCTACTACGGTGAAGAAATTCGCCATCAGTTACGGCGAATAACACTCCTCCTGGAGGGGTCAAAATGTATCTTGTCGGGAACCCCATAACCCTAAAATGGGTGATAGATAAAACTTCTCGGGTAATCCCACAAGATACGTTTGATGTTACCGTATTCGACCCTAACGGGCTTTCTGAATACATCGATAACGCAGCTTTAACGTACACAGCACCTACAGCAACCGCAGCAGGAGAATTAACGTACACCATATCCGCAGGAAACCCAGGACTTTGGAGGGTTATCCTCAGCCAAGGAGCCGCAGCAAGTTACAATGTACTTGATATCGTTAAGCTTCATGTACATGACCAAAGTCCTATAGTTCCCGCAACCCTTATCACTTTACCTGTAGCTGACCCCCGCTTAGGCGTAACTTACCCCTTAGTAGCAGGGAGCACTGATACCCCCCATACACACTCCGCAATTGCTACAGATGGTAATAAAATCATGATTGCAGGAAGTCACCTTACAGGGGGAAATGGGTATTGGACAGCTAATATGGACATGTCTAATTTAACGTTTACTGCTTTCCCCCAAGCAACCGGGTCATTAACAGGACTCGCCTACGGAAATGGTCGTTGGGTGATGTCTCAACAATTTGGGCCTACCTGGTGGTCTGCTGATGGAATAAGCTGGACTGAAGGAATAATAGCGGGAGGATGGCCAAACATCTCTATACCGAATTGCTTTTACGCTAAAAATTTGGATACCCATTATGTAATGGGGAACGAGCCTTTGTACTCAACCGATGGTGGGGTAAATTGGACAAAACAATGGGACACCCAGGCTTGGGGGGGTCTCAAAGAAGCCCACTGTTGGGTGGAAAATCCTTTAGACACCAATTACACACTCCTTGGGTTAGGCCAGGAGAGAGTAACTGTAAACCCTGCTCAAAGCCAAATTATGAACGCCTGGACAGAGCATTGGGACGGAGCCCTCTGGCCTAGTGTACCTGGCTTTTATTTTATTGATGAACAGAACGGAGTTTTACGAGGATACGATCACACCTCTCATGTAAGTGCTGTCAGTAGTGATGGCACCAGTTGGGTTAACGTGCCATTACTAGGGGACGCCTGGGACGCTGCAGCAACTTTTATTAAGTATTTCCCTAGATACGGCAAATGGTTCGCAACAACTCAAGGTTCCACCCACTATGAGTCTCTTGATGGCATCACTTGGACTATTACAGCTACATCACCCTTTGCTGGCTTCAATTACGTACGAGAATGGCATATGAATTACTTTTTTTGGCTGCCGAACGGGGGGTATGTCGCTTGTGTTATAGGAGCAGTTGTTTCAGGCAGAAATAACTATCTAGTGTGGGAGGCTTAAATGCCCCATCTTAAAGACACGACAATTGAGGTCAAATGGGTTTTGAACCCGGGGAGCCAAGGGTATGTTCAAGCAGACTATGATGTTTTAGTCATACCCCCAAGTAAAGAAGCGGTATACCTGGAAAGTGGTTTAATTGGCTATACCGCACCTACGGATAGTACCCAGGGGGAAGCTCGATTAAGCTACGTATTAGACCAAGTAGGGTTATACACTTTTCGTTTAAGTACCGGTGATTCTGCTAATTTTGACACTTATTCGACACACCATGTGTTTGCAGTAGCCCCAAGCAACCCTACGGCAAAAACGACTTATGAAACATCTATCCCAGCTCCCCCGCCTTTACTTGGGTATAGCGGTAATAGCTATGACGTTTCGGCAGAAATGAATGGGGCTCCAGCAGACCCAAGCCATGCGGTTTTAAGTACTGATGGTACTAAAATGTTTGTGTCTGATAATAACGCTAGTATTTTTGAGTATGCTTTAACAAATGCCTTTGACATATCTTCTGCGACATACACGGGAAGAACAGTTCAGTTACTCGGCCAAATAAACACATCTCAGCATACGAAAATTGCTTTTAACCCAACAGGGACCTTGCTCTTTGTCCAGGACCAACAAGATAAAAATATTTACCGATACACTCTTACTACTCCTTGGGATGTTACAACTTATGTGTACTCCGGGAATTTCGCGAATTTTTCTCTCCAGTTTGGCACTAATGGGCTTCTCGCTTTCGCGCTCAACTCCACAGGAACTCGTCTTTATTTACTGCACGTATACAGCGCATATACTATCTACCAGGTGGATTTAGCAACTCCTTGGGATCTTACTTCCGGAACAGTTGCCGCAAGTTGGTCCTATGCAGGAACGCTTACTGATGGAGCTTTTGGTTTCGCTATCGCCCCCAATAACACCAATTTCTATTTAGGGGATAACATAGCGAAAAATATTAAAGAATTTTTGATGTCAGCCTCAGGGGCAATTAGTACTTCGGCGTATTTAAACCAATTTCAATCATTTGCTGATGAAGTTATTGCTACTTCTGGTATCAGTGTCTGTGCAGATAATAGTATTATCTTGGTGGGTACTGCTACCCCGGGTATACTGTACCAATACGTAACAAGATTACAGCTCAATAACTATTAAAGGTTACTCTTATGGCCAATATTGACGTTACCCAACTTACAAACGCTTCTGCGGGGTCTCCTGGCACAGGAGTATTCGATGTGATGATCGATGCAGTAGAACTTCGCATCAATGCACAACACACCGAAGGCCGTATCACAGGCAGTGATTTTGCACAGGTGTATTTAGGAGGTCTGCAGTCGACTCTGCAGCAAGCTGTACAGTTTTTACTGGGGCAGCAAGAAGCAGACAAAAAAGCTGATCTCTTGGCAGCTCAGATTGATACCGCGGTAGCGGCAACTGCCAAAACGTATGGGGAACTCGCGTTAGTAGAGCAGCGCCAGGAAACTGAAAAAGCCAATACTACAGACGCCACTGGGGGGCAGATGAAAGCTAAGCAAGATCTAATGGCAGCTCAAACCTTGGGGTTTGCCAGTGACACCAAGCAAAAAGTTTTAAAACAAATGCTCGAAGGCTACGCAGTTAACCTCTCCATTTCAGGCTCAGCTGATGTACCGGAAACAGTTCTTGACTCGTCGATCGATCAGCTGTCCCAAGAGATCTTAACGGATATCGGCTCAAGTGTAGATATTCAAAGTAGCGCCCAAGCTATCCCTGTAGGTAATTAATGAAACAACAAATTCTCGATGAGCTAAACGAAATTATTGTCGGAGAGAAGGGTACCGCTGTTGGTATGAACGATATGTTTCTCGATAGTGATTTAGACAGTCTGGGCATCACTTTAACCTTATTAGAACTCGAAACGTCCTACCCTATTTTCAAAGGGTTAGATCCTGATGCCGATGCCTTTGCCCTTTTAGACATCAAAAACTTATCTGTTAGAGACCTTATAACAAAATGCGTATACTCGATTTCGCCTATCGGCACGGAGTAGAATCTCGCAATGGCTATATTGCGATACCTGAACTGGATCGGGTAAAGCCCTCAGTACGCCAGTTCATCGCTTTGATGGACCTGGGTATTGTGTTGACCAGGCCAACAGCGTTCCTTTACATTGATGGGTTTTCTTTGTCCCCTTCGGAGAGTGGCCTCACTCAGGTAAATATCGATAATTACCCTCCAGTAGTTCGGAGCGGTATCACTCATATTGCTCATGAATGGGTTTACACTTTTCAGGGGAAAGAGCATTTAAGACATGTAAATACGATTTCCGGAACATGTGCTGCCGGTATCCAGGCAATTTACGAAGCAGATCGACTATTACGGGAAGGTGTTGTTCAAGAAGTCATCATTATCGGTGGAGAACGTATTACCGACTTCACCATGCAACTCTTCAGTCAATTACGTATTCCGGTTACTTGTGGTGACGGATTTGTCTATATGCGAGTAGCTCGAGGAGACGACATTAAAGATATCCGGTGGGAATACCAATATGATCGTAACCCCTTCATGTTTTCTCGAGAAGTCCTGGATACCCTCACTCCGGGCTACCCGGTAGATTATGTGAAGCTTCACGATAGCGGCACTGAAGCGAATACGACAGCCGAAGCGGGCCTACGTGCCCTGGCCTCGCCGGTAAGCTACAAAGCCCGCATTGGCCACACCCAGGGGCCAAGTGCACTGATTGAAACCTGCATGCTGCTCAAAGACCCCCACATCCAGGGCAAAATTTTGGTTACGGCGAATGGGTTTGGAGGGTACTATGGAGCTTTTACCCTTATAAAAAATGTACACAACACTTGACCTCTTAGGGAACACTCACAAATATCGACGTTGTACACCACACGATATTGAAATACATTCGGCTGTTATTCAGAACGAAATCTCAGTTGATGAGGTTGCCGGGTTACAACAGCGCATGGCACAAAGTGTAGCCGAAGAAACTGCGTACACCCTAGTCGACCACAGCTGTTTTATTTACTACACAATAACTCAACCAGGGCTTTCTCAGGGTGTCGTCCTCTACGGAAAAAACAATCCTCTCAAGATGATCGCTTTGTTCTCCGGGGTATTCCACCATCGAGATGAGAAAACCTTTAAAATGGATTTTAGTCTCCACCCAGGCAAATTTGTACAGGAGTACAAAAGCCTACTAACCATGACATCCATTAAGCGTGCAATTGGGACTGATCGACCTTTAGTTGTTCGAGTCGATTTTGTGAAGGATAAAATAAAGGATCTGTACTTGCGTCGAGGAATGATATGAGTGCAGTCATAGATGCCATTGGTGATCTACTGGAAGACGCCTGGGACGCAGTAACTGACTTCGTTAAGGACGTATGGGATGAAATTGCAATGCCCATCCTTGAAGAGGTATTCTCCTGGATCGGTATTGAAGATGAAACGGTAGTTCACAGCCAAAAAGTCTCAAGTCTGATTTTTGGGGACAACAATAAAGACGTAGTTAAGCACGCAATCATCAAAGCAATATTCGCAAAAATCAAATCTGATAGTTCTTTCTTCCCTCATTACATGGCTGAAATGTATAGAGTAAAAGGGCAAACTCGCGCTTATTACCGATACGGGGAAACTGGGCAATACATTCATGGGTTACCCGACATGACTGTAAAAGGAGGGGATATTGATCTAGGGCTAGTAGGAAGTTCCCTGGATACTGATTTGGGCACCTTAAACACGGTGCTTACCGCAGATACCCGGTACCCTTCAGATGAAATGTACTTCCATAATGCCCTTCAGGCTGCTCCTGAACTTTACCTGCCCTACGCCAACACTTTAACTCATACTGATATTTATGGAGGTGTATGGAGTGACTGGACACTTGACTCTATTACTTACAACATTGGACCAGCTGATTATTCGATTGGGGTTTCTCGTACAGCAGAACAAGCTCTTTTTTGGCTACGAGGACCGGCAGCCGTTACAGAGGGGGAATCCGCCACGTTCACCGTATATTGCAATCGGCCGATACCGGTAGGCAAGACTGTTACAGTTAATTTCACCTACGGGGGTACCGCACCAGGTACGGACTACACCTCAGTTGCTTCCGTAGTAATGACAGCCGGATTGACTGAGATCGACGTAGTTATTGCGACAGCCGAAGATGCCTTAACCCAGGGCAATCGAACACTCATCCTTACCATCGACTCTATCACCAATACAGGTGCAGCTTTTGAGACTGTAGGTATCTGGACGATGAGCTCAGTTACAACCACCATCCACGATGATGAAGGCGTCTTTCTAACCCTTGAGGATGCGGTAGTTGCTGAGGATGCAGTCAGTCTTATCGTGCCTGTCAAATTGGAAGCGGCTACTGCCGGCGCTTTTACTGTCGATTACACTTTTACCGATATTGAAACGATCGGAGGAACTGATTACGACAACACCGGGGGAACATTAAACTTCGCTGGCACTCTTGGGGAAGTCCAAAATATCACGATACCTATTACAGCAGACGTAGCTGATGATGATTTTGAACGTTTTCAGGTAGGCCTCCTGAACTGTTCAGATGGGACAGTAGATATTACCCGGGTAGCTACAATTACTATTGTCGATGGTACGGCTACAGAACCGGTCCCAACAACAGTTTTGTTAGAAGACATTATTACGAAACCTTCGTATGTCTCTGAACGTACTTTGATCGTCACATACCATGACAATACTGATCCTCCGGAGGAATGGTTTATTTGGCACTACGTGTATTCAACTTTAACTTACCCAGGACTGGACCCCAGTTTAAACATACTGAGTGGCCTGGAAATGCTCCCTGTAGCTATTTTAAGAAAAGACAAGGTAAGCATCAGTGTCGATAAACTTTCTCAGGAATACCTCACCACACGTAGCTTAATGCAACGATTAGGCTTCAGGCTTGATGACTTCATTGATGCTTTAGAGGATAACCCCGACATCGGGGCTGTTGATGACGCCTATGTGAATTTTGCGATGGGTCCAAATACTGTAAATAAAGTAATCTCAAAAATGCTTTATCTCACCTTCTATGAAATTGTCGTTACCCACGGGCTTACTTCGAATTTAGACCAGTTCTCCGCAACTTTCCTCGAAGGAGATGTGAATAACGCAATGGTGTGGATAAAACATACATATACCCCAAATGTAGTAGGTGTTGTAACCACAGTAGGAGAATACCTCCATACCCCTATTGCAGCAATTGAAGAAGTCACAGATGCCTTTGGTAACGTCACCATTGCTGCACAACCTTCAAAACTTTTTTTAAGATGGCAAAAAACCGGAACAACTTATGATGAGTTAGAGATTAAAGGCTTAAATAGCATGGCTGCCATTGCTTATGGGGGATACCATAAAGCATCTTTTCAGACTTTAACCGATAGTAATTTTACAATTCCGGTATCGTGGTATGTGTACAACCAACTCGATGCTAAAGAACAGCTCGAGGTGTACCAATATCTATTACGCTTTGATGTTTATGCTCTAACGGTACAGGAAATAGCCTGGTACCAAACTTCCGGGTTTCTGGACCTCTTTGAATTCGTTATGGTCGTTATAACCATCTGGACTTTAGGCTCGACCGGGAGTTTCTTTGCGCTTATCGAACAACTTGTTGTCAATTACGCTATCGCAGAATTAGTTATTTGGGTGGCAGAGACCACAGGTAATGCAGAATTAGCAGCAATAGTCGGTCTTGTAGCTACGATCGCTTTAGGTGGGATGGAGAAT
>Ga0224506_10001836_pt1 | contig 14930 bp, 16 predicted proteins | sample SF_Jan12_sed_USG_2_FD_169108 | JGI IMG/M metagenome (GOLD analysis project Ga0224506, IMG submission 169108) | Sediment microbial communities from San Francisco Bay, California, United States - SF_Jan12_sed_USGS_8_1 | ecosystem: Environmental > Aquatic > Marine > Sediment | place: USA... | reverse complement strand
CTGTGGTTTATGATCCAACCAATAATGAATTGTTCACAGCCAGCCGTGGTGGTGGTGCTTATCTTAATAATAAGCGTTTGCGTGTGAGTAAACGAACCCGGCTGGAGGATTGTTTGATTGGTACCGGGCTGCCATTTCGTGATTTAACGCATATGGACGCTTATATCGCGATGCTTGTGGATATTATTCCGCGCACTGTGGGTGTGCGTCGTCCTGGGTCTGCGGCTTTGGATTTAGCCTATGTGGCGGCCGGGCGTTATGATGGTTTTTGGGAAATCGGTTTAGCGCCGTGGGATATGGCGGCAGGTTGTTTGATGATTACTGAGGCAGGTGGTTTGGTGGGTGATCTTGAGGGCAACGCGACACAATTGGAAAGTGGCCAGATTGTTGCCGGCAATCCAAAGGTTTTTGGGCAGTTGCTGCAAGTTATTGCGCCACATTTAACGCCAGAGTTGCTTGAGGCGCAGAACGTAACAAAGCGTAACAAAGCGTAACAAAGCGTAACCCCCAGGTTGATCACAATAATGTAGGCCAATCGCATGAAATGAAAACCATGCTTTCGTGTGTTTATTTGTTTTTGGGGTGCATTATGTGATGGTGTTTAGAACGCTAAGTGGCTGGTTGGGTCGGTTCTTCAAGCGGCAATTCTTCGTTTTTCTCCACTAATGATTCCAGTTCATCTAGCGGTGGAAGTTCTTCCAGTGAACGAAGGTTTAGGTCATTTAAAAAAGATTGTGTGGTGGCAAATAATGTGGGTTTGCCTGGGACGTTGCGGTGTCCGACGTCATCAATCCAGCCACGCGCAATGAGTGTTTTGAGAATGGCGCTAGAAACACTAACACCACGGATGTCTTCAATATCTCCGCGTGTTACCGGTTGGCGATAAGCAATAATGGCAAGGGTTTCCATTACCGCACGTGAATAACGTGGTGTTTTTTGTGGGGTTAATCGGTCCACAAACGGTTGAATCTCAGCTTTAGTCTGGAAGCGCCAGCCACCAGCTACATTCACCAGCTCAATACCGCTTTCAAGCCATTTTTCACTTAAATCTTTGAGTAGATTGTTAATCAACGCGGTGCTTAATTTGTTGTCGAATAGTTTTTTTAATTCGGTTACCGATAAGGGTTCCTGAGTTGTTAACAACACTGCTTCCAATATTTGCTTTGTTTTGGAAGGATTAAGTGTGTCTTGTGTTTCAGGTAGGTTGTGTGGTTTCAGTTGAGCAGACATAAATAATTCCAAATACCTCGGGTTGGGTGATTTTTACTAATGTCTCTTTGGCCAGTTCCAGGATCGCTAGGAAAATAACAACGACTTCTGAAACGCTGGCAGTCGGGCTGAATAATTCATAAAATTCTACTTGTTGACGGCCCTGTAGATTGCGTAGCACCTGACTCATATAAGCACGCACAGATAGCGTTTCACGAGTGACTTGATGGTGACGGTTGATTTTAGCGCGTGTAATGAGTGTAATCCAAGCATGACGAAGATCATCAACTGAAATAGTGGGTGGTTGACTGATTAATTGTTGTTCAACCCATATTTGGATGGTTGTAAAGTCACGTTCAGCTTGTGGTAATTCATTGAGACGGTTGGCGGCCTGCTTGATTTGCTCATATTCAAGTAAGCGCCGAACCAGCTCAGCACGTGGGTCACTTTCTTCGTCGTTTTCAACAACCGGTTTTGGCAGCAGCATGCGCGACTTGATTTCAATTAGCAGTGCGGTCATGAGCAGATATTCAGCGGCTAACTCTAGTTGTTCGGCGTGCATCATTTGAACATAAGTCATGTACTGTTTGGTTAATTCAGCCATCGGAATATCTAGGATTTCCAGATTATGTCTGCGTATGAGGTAGAGTAATAAATCAAGAGGCCCTTGGAATGTGTCCAGAAAGACTTCTAGGGCATCGGGTGGGATGTATAAATCCTGCGGGATCTCCATTAAGGGTTCACCACAGATTTTTGCAACAGGGGGAGTATCAACAGAATCAATTATTGGATTCATTGTTTCAGCTGCCTGTTAGTGATGTTTGTTTATAAAAGTGGTGTTTATTTCCAAGCCAAATAAAAGTGCTAACTGAGCGTTGCTTTAAGAGTAGCTCAAGCCCATCGCTTCTCGGATATCACGCATGGTTTCTTCGGCCATTTGATTGGCTTTTTCGCAGCCATCGGCAATAATATTACGTACCAGCGTAGGGTCTTCTTCATACATCCTAGCGCGTTCGTGCATGGGCGCTTGTTCAGCCAGTATCATTTTAATTAACGGCGACTTGCAATCCAGACAGCCAATTTCCGCATTTTTACAGCCATTTTGCACCCATTCTCTGGTTTTGTCATCGGAATAAATCATATGGAATTGCCATACCGGACATTTGGCCGGGTCGCCAGGATCACTACGCCGTACCCTAGCGGGGTCGGTTGGCATGGTACGAACCTTTTTAGTCACGCTGTCAGGGTCTTCACGCAAACTGATCGTGTTGTTGTAGGATTTAGACATTTTTTGACCATCCAGCCCAGGCATTCTGGAGGCTTCTGTCAGCAAGGTTTCCGGTTCGCAAAGGATCATTTTTCCGCCGCCGTCCAGATAACCGAATAAGCGTTCTTGATCACCCATATTGAGATTTTGTTGCTCATTAAGTAATGATTGTGCTTCGGCTAGCGCACTTTCGTCACCTTGTTCTTGGTAACGATTACGTAATTCATTGTAGAGCCGGGACCGTTTGGAGCCGAGTTTTTTTATGGCGGCTTCAGCTTTTTCTTCAAAGCCAATTTCTTTGCCATAAATGTGATTGAAACGGCGGCAAATTTCACGCGTAAACTCAAGATGTGGCGCTTGGTCTTCACCAACAGGCACAAGGTTTGCACGGTAAATGAGAATATCTGCGCTTTGCAGCAACGGGTATCCCAGAAAACCATGTGTGCTAAGATCTTTTTCAGTTAGTTTTTCTTGTTGGTCTTTGTATGTGGGTACACGTTCTAGCCACCCTAATGGGGTCATCATCGACAACAACATATACAGTTCAGCGTGTGCAGGTACTTTTGATTGGATGAATAGCGTGGCTTTAGAGGGGTCAACACCCGCAGCCAGCCAGTCAATCACCATGTCCCAAACATTTTGTTCAATAATTTCAGGTGAGTCGTAATGGGTTGTCAGCGCATGCCAATCGGCGACAAAAAACAGGCATTCATATTGTTGTTGTAACTCCACCCAGTTTTTTAATACACCGTGATAATGACCTAAATGCAGGCTACCTGTAGGGCGCATGCCTGATAAAACGCGATCAGCAAACATTTTTGTATCCTATATATATAACCCGAATATTGACACCATCATTACTTTGGTCCAAGTAATCATAGGCCAAATAACAGTACCTAATATACCGCTAAACAGTAACACTAATAAAATCATGAAGCCATAAGGCTCAATTTTGGAAAAATGGTAGGCAATACGATGTGGCAGCAGACTGACTGCCATACGACCGCCGTCCAATGGGGGTAATGGTAGCAGGTTGAGTACCATCAGTATCACATTAATTTCTATGCCAGCAATACCCATTAAGATCATTGGTTTTGCAAAGGTACTGTCAGGCATGGCGATGCCCAGTTTAATAATCAATGCCCAGAAAAGAGCCATCAATAAGTTAGCGCCAGGGCCGGCCGCTGCCACCCAAAGCATGTCATGTTTGGGGTGACGCAAATTTGAAAAATTAACAGGAACAGGCTTGGCCCAGCCAAACAAGAAACCAGCGCCAATCGTTAGCTTACTAACAATAAATAAAGTCATGGGCACCAGGATAGTGCCGATAGGGTCGATATGCTTGGTTGGATTGAGGCTGATGCGGCCTTCATTATATGCGGTAAAGTCCCCAAAATGTTTAGCCACATAACCATGCGCGGCCTCGTGCATGGTTATGGCAAAAATAACAGGCAAGGCATAAATGGCAATACCTTGAATCACATCATCCATTTGTGATTCCAAAGGGTTCGATATTACCTTTGCCTTGCCGAATTAATTCAGGGGCATTGCCTGTTAAGTCAATGACGCTAGTCATTTCATTGCCACATGAACCGGCATCCATGATCAAATCAACGTGATGCTCCAAACGGCCTCGAATTTCTTCTGCGTCGTTTAATGGATATTCATCATCTGGCAATATTAGGGTGGAGCTGAGTAACGGTTCGTCTAATTCTTCCAGTAATGCCAGCACAACGGGATGGTCAGGTACGCGCAGGCCGATGGTGTTACGTTTGGGGTGCTGTAAGCGACGAGGAACTTCACGGCTGGCTTGTAAAATAAACGTGTAGCTACCCGGTGTGTTGGCTTTGAGGAGTCGATATTGACTGTTATCCACCTTGGCATAATTTGATATTTCCGCCAGATTCCGGCATACCAATGTGAAATGATGGTTGTCATCTACTTGACGTATGGTGCGTATGCGCGACATCGCGCTTTTGTCGCCAATTTGACAACCCAGTGCATAACTGGAATCAGTTGGGTAAACAATAATACCGCCATTACGAACGATTGCGACAGCTTGCCGTATTAAACGTAAATGAGGTGTACTTGAATGAATAGAAAAAAATTGAGCCACGTTTAGGTGTATATATTAAGTAAATAGATATTTAATGCGATTGAATGGATTATGCGACAAGTTTCCAATCATGCCATACGGGAATGCATCCTGCTGGGAAATCAGGTAATTGGCCGAGATCAAAAAAACTTTCCCCTGGACCATGAAAATCAGAACCACAAGAAGCTAGAAAATTCATGTCTTTTGCATGTTGAGCAAAATGTAAGGCCTGCTCTGGTGTATGACTGGCCGTAATAACTTCAATTGCTGTTCCACCCAGGTCGCGAAATTCATGTAATAGATCATCCAGTACATTTTTTCCTAGATTATATCGTGCGGGATGCGCGATAACAGCTTTGCCGCCGCTATCACAAATCCAACTGACTGCATCATTTAGGGCCGCCCAATCATGTGGCGCATAACCTGGCTTGCCTTTAATCAAATACTTTTTAAATACTGATTTTACATTTTTAGCGTAACCCTGTTCAACCAGAAAACGTGCAAAATGGGTGCGGCCAATCAAGCGACGCTCGCCAACATGTTTGTAGGCACCTTCCAGGCTGCCTTTGATACCGATTTTTTCCAGTTCATCAGCAATGTTCTGAGCGCGTTGCGCGCGACCATCACGGATAGTCTTTAAGCCTTCTGTAAGTGGCGTATACTCTGGGTCAATGTTCAAGCCGACAATATGAATGGTACGACCACGCCAACTAACGGATATTTCCACGCCATTAATAAGTGTGATATTTTGCGCGTCAGCTGCAATGCGGGCTTCATCCAAGCCGGCAACATCATCGTGATCAGTAAGCGCGAGTGTTTTAACGCCGCGCTTTGCAGCACGATCAACCAGTAGTGTAGGCGTTAATAGGCCATCAGAAATTGTGGAATGACAATGTAAGTCAATGTTTAGCATGAAGCACTTGTGCATAAGGCAGGACACGCATGATACCAAAAACCCGCGTGAAGAGAAACTATAGACCAGAGTATTTACTAATTTATCGATCACTTAGTGTGTGATAAGGGATTAACATGAAACAACAATTGACAACCTGGAATCATCTTTCAGCTGCACCGCATCGCAGCTTGTTTTTAGTCGGTGCGCTGCAAGGTGTCATGACATTACTTTGGTGGGTCTACGATTTAGCTGGCCGTTATGCCATCGTGGGTTCAGCATCAACCTGGAGTGTTGCACCCACCTGGTCACACGCTTATCTAATGATTTATGGCTTTTTCCCTTTTTTCATTTTGGGTTTTTTATTTACGACCTATCCTAATTGGATGAGTGGTGACAAAGTAAAATCACGTGAATACATGGCAACCTGTTTGTTGATGGCAATTGGTGTGCTGTTGTTTTATGTCGGGATGCTCACGGGAAAATCTGTTGTGATAGCAGGTGTGGCTGTTATGTTGGCTGGCTGGAGCGTTGCTTGTTATGTCTTGCTGCGCGTTATGATGGGAGCATCAGGTAGCGATAAACGCCATGCTATGGTGACAAGTACCGCATTGTTATTAGGTTGGTTGGGGGTGGCTTGTTATCTCTTATGGCTGATGACGGATAGTTGGATGTTGCTAAACTTTTCCCGCACAGCGGGTGTCTGGTTTTTCCTGTTGCCGATTGTGCTAACGGTTTCACACCGCATGATTCCATTTTTTTCAAGCCGGGTGCTGGATGATTATGTGATGGTCAGGCCGTATTGGATGCTCTGGCTCATGCTGATCTGTATTGTTGGTCACGGTTTTCTGCAGCTGTTGGATAGGGCATCTTACTTGTGGGTTGTTGATTTACCTCTGGCTGCTTTCGCCCTTTATCTATCGTATCAATGGGGTTTCCTACGTAGTTTCAGTGTGAGCTTACTGGCGGTATTGCATATCTCTTTTGCCTGGCTGGGTGTGTCCATGTTGTTGTATGGCGCGCAAAGCTTGGCGCTCATGTTATCTGGGGGGCAAACATTTATACTAGGCTTGGCGCCATTACATGCGTTGGCGATTGGGTTTTTTGCCAGTATGGTATTAGGTATGGCCTCACGTGTCACCATTGGCCATTCCGGGCGGCCATTGGTACTTGACCCCGTTACTTGGCAATTGTTTATTGGGTTTCAAGCTGCGACTGTCATCCGGATTCTGGCAGATGTCGCACCCGCTACAGCCAATATGGCACCTTGGTTATATCTTTTTGCCGGACTCATCTGGCTGGGATGCTTTGTCCTATGGGCAATACGTTATGCGCCGATTTATTGGCGACAGAGAATAGATGGTAAGGCGGGTTAATTTTGTTGGCTCCAACGTTCTGCCGGGTTTTGTCGGTAAAATAACGCCAATTGCTCATAAATAGATGGGAAATGTTGCTTAACAATCAATGGTAATTCAAAAAACACTTCGCTCAACACCGCAAAAAACTCTGCGGGGCTTTCGGCGGCATAGGGATCAATGATTAGTCCGTGACCGCGCGTTACTTGCTGACAGAATTTTCTATAGGCTTTGCTAAAAATCTCATACCAGGTATGGGCGCTCATATTAGGGTGTAATTCTGGGCAACCATTTGCGCCATCGTTGAGCATGTCGATTTTATGTGCAAATTCATGGATCACGACGTTATGGCCGGGGTGGTCAACAGCATGCGCGATGTCTTGCCAGGAAAGGATGACTGGACCAGCCAGCCAGGATTCACCAGAAGCGGTGGTATGCACATGATGCACGACACCCGCGCTGTCTGCATAATTGTAATCTCGAATAAATTCGCTGGGGTAAACGATGATCTCGACCCAGTTTTCATAATAGGCCAGGTCCAGTTTTAAAATCAGAATACAGGCTTGTATCGCGATGATGACCTGCATTTCATCGGTGATGACTAAATCATGCGCACCATTTATTTGTTTGGCATGCAGGAACAATGTGACACAATCACGTAAATGAGCAAGCTCGTCAGGGCTGAGACCTTTAAGGCAGCGCAAATTAATTAACTTTTGCCAAAGTTGATCAGGTATACCTTCATGCTGAAGGATACGATTGCGTTGCCAGTCTTTTATGCGCCATGACATTCTAAATTTCTCCTGATACTGCTTGATGCTTAAAACGCATGCTTACATTACTATAATAGCTTGCTGTTGAATAGAATTAATGCACGATTTCTAAATTAGACATCATTTAACTGAGGTTTTAGGTTAATATTTTTGTTGTGTCAAAAACAAGGAAGAGTCATGGCAAATTGGTTTGAAGATAACGCACAGTCTATTGGGCATACCCCATTGGTTCGTCTCAATCGTATTACAGATGGTGCTTCTGCGCTGGTGTTGGGTAAGATAGAGGGCCGCAATCCCGCTTATTCGGTTAAATGCCGGATTGGGGTGGCAATGATTGATGATGCCGCAGCAAAAGGGTTGCTTGGGCCAGGTAAGGAAATTGTCGAGCCAACCAGTGGTAATACCGGAATTGCGCTGGCTTTTGTCGCGGCAGCACGTGGTATTCCACTCACGTTGACTATGCCGGAAACCATGAGTATTGAGCGGCGTAAGCTATTGGTTGCATTGGGTGCGAAGCTGGAATTAACAGAAGGGCCTAAGGGCATGGGTGGCGCATTAGCCAAGGCAAAAGAAATTGTAGCTTCTGACCCAAGCCGTTATGTTTTGCTGCAACAGTTTGAGAATCCAGCCAACCCGGCTATCCATGAAAAAACAACCGGTCCGGAAATTTGGGATGACACGGATGGTGCGGTGGATATTTTAGTTTCTGGTGTGGGTACGGGGGGCACCATCACGGGTGTTTCGCGCTATATCAAGAACACTAAGGGCAAGGCTATTACATCGGTTGCAGTTGAGCCAACGGCCAGCCCTGTTCTTACACAACATCGTACTGGTGAACCGTTAGCACCTGGGCCGCATAAGATCCAAGGTATCGGTGCGGGTTTTGTGCCGGATAATTTAGATCTTTCAATGGTCGATGAAATTGAGCAAGTGAGTAATGAAGAGGCCGTGCTTTATGCACGCCGATTGGCTAATGAAGAAGGGATTCTTTCCGGTATTTCCTGCGGTGCAGCAGTGGCAGCAGCAGTGCGCCATGCTAAACGTCCGGAAAACGCTGATAAAACAATTGTCGTGATTTTGCCGGATTCTGGTGAGCGCTATTTGAGCAGTATTCTTTTTGAAGGTATGTTTGACGAACAGGGTTTAATGACAAGTGGGTAATATCAAAAGAACACGTGATCTTCTGTTAAGAAGCACGCATTTGGAAGTGGATCAAATCGTTGATGAATTGCGTACCTTGCGTAGGGCTTCGCTAGAAAGTCGGCAGCGCCATGATCGTCCGCCAAAATTACCGTTGCGTAAGATTCTGGTGGGTGTTGCCGAGGGCCTCAGCGCCGCGTTATTTCCTAATCGTTTGGGCCCAGCAGAATTAGCCGATGAAGGGGTTGATCATTTTGTTGGTCACACGCTCAATATGACCTTGCGTGAATTGATGGTACAGGTCCAGCATGAACTACATTATAACGCTGAGACCGATGTGTTATCCGATGAGGACCGCAAGAAATCGATAGCTATTACACAGGCGTTTGCTAAGCGTTTGCCACATGTACGCAATATGTTGGAAAGTGACATCATTGCTGCTTTTGAGGGTGATCCGGCAGCACGCAATGTGGACGAAGTGCTGGTGTGCTATCCGGGTATTATGGCAATTACTCATTATCGGCTGGCGCATGAGCTACACGGCCTGGGTGTACCTTTGATTGCACGAATGTTTTCGGAAATTGCCCATTCAGCGACGGGTATTGAAATCCATCCTGGCGCACAAATTGGCCCCAGTTTCTTTATTGATCATGGTACGGGTGTGGTGATTGGTGAGACAGCAATTATCGGTAAGAATGTGCGTCTTTATCAGGCGGTTACACTGGGCGCTAAACGCTTTCCGGTGGATGAGAATGGTGCGCTGGTGAAAGGTAACTTGCGCCACCCCATTGTTGAAGATGATGTGGTCATTTACGCGGGTGCGACGATTCTTGGGCGCATTACTATCGGCCGTGGCTCAACGATTGGTGGTAATGTGTGGTTGACGCATAGTGTACCGCCGGACAGTAATATCTCTCAAGCGGAATCTTAGGGCTGTAGTAATTGATCTTGCTGTTTTCTGGCCCCAGAATTGCGTCAAATAGGCTCATTTACACTTGTAAACTGCGCGTGCTTTCCTTGTTCTGAAACCAGAAAACAGCAACATGAATCGCTACTTGATTTAATTAATATCGAAAAGAGAAAATGATATGCCAAGCAATAAAACAATTCTGACCCTGGATGATGCTAAAAAGATTGCTGCAGGCGCAGAAGCAGAAGCCATGCATAACAATTGGCCTGTCGTGATCGCTATTTTGGACGATGGTGGTCATCTATTGTTACTACACCGCCTGGATAACGTGCAATTCGGCAGTGTTAACGTCGCCATAGAAAAAGCCCGTTCTGCTATCGCCTTTCGCCGTCCTACCAAAGTGCTAGAACAAAACATCACAGATGGCCGGCTACATTATTTAGGTCTACCAGGCGCGCTACCTGTTGAAGGCGGCTTGCCGATTACTATTGAAGGGCAGTTTGTGGGTGCAATTGGTGTGAGTGGTGTGCGCTCACATCAAGATGCGCAGATTGCTCAGGCGGGGATTGATGCTTTGAGTTTGGTCGGTTAATTTAGTTTGCGGCTCTCAATATTAAATATTATTCAGATTGTTCTTGATTCAGACTCTAGTTTCTTTATTAATTTTGATTTGGGTGTCACAAATGACAGAAATTGAATGTAACCCTTCAGAAGAAACTTTAAGAGCTATATTGGTAGCGAAACTTTGTGGGAGGTACGGGCAACAACAATATATGCGGTCACCAACTTTACGTTCTATTTGGGGGATCCTTTTAAAAATGAGCAAGTACTTCCTCTTAAATATACAGCGCGAAGTTCTGGTGTATTTACGATGTTTTCTATTTTTGCGTGATTATATTGCCAAATTAACTAATCATTGAAAATGAAAATATGGGTCGACGCGGATGCTTGCCCGGTGGTGATCAAGGAAATTTTGTTTAGAGCAGCAGAGCGGAAGGGGTTGGAGTTGATTCTTGTGGCAAATCATTCGTTGCATGTACCGCCGTCCCAATTTATTAGAATGCTTCAGGTCGAACACGGTTTTGATGTGGCTGATAATGAGATTGTTAAAAGGCTTAGTGCAGGCGATCTTGTTATTACAAGTGATATTCCTTTAGCCGCAGAGGTGATTGAGAAAGGTGGTCATGTACTCAGTTCTCGTGGCGAGTGGTACACGGCGGATAATATTGGTGCACGTCTTAGTATGCGGGATTTTATGGATACTTTGCGTTCAAGCGGTGTAGATACGGGTGGTCCATCGGCGCTGAGTCAAAGTGACCGGAAAACATTTGCCGGTCACTTAGATAAGTTTCTAAACGGTGTTTTATAATCTTGTAACGGTATAGCCTTTAGCAGAAAGTTGTGCCAGTAAGCCGTTATTGCCAACTAAATGTAGTGCACCGACTAAAACAAATTCAACTTCTTTTGTCGTTAACATGGCTTCAATTTGAGGCATCCAAGCGTTATTTCTTTTCACCAATAGCGTGTCATAGGTTTCTGGGTGGTCACGCTTAAGGGGCAGTAGAGCGATTTCTTTGAGTTCTTGGAGATTACCTTTGCGCCAGGCAGCATTGAGCTTTTTCCAGGTTGTTGGTAGTTGTTTGATATCTTCCAGTGTATAAGAAATCAAGTCATCTTCTTGTCCTTTACCCATTGCGGAGATGAAGGCAAATTGTTGTTCGATGGTTTCAAGTTGGCCAAGGCTTTTACCATCTTGTAAGGCTTTGGTGCTGTAATAGTCATCGACGCCTGTGCCATCAACCCCTAATTGTTGCAGCTCCATTAGTGTTAGCATCATAGCTATCATGCCAGGCTTAAAGCTTGTAATGAGAACCATTGGGATGCCTCTCTTGAGGCAATATTCTTCCAATTCCCGATAGGTTTCTTCACTCAATAATTGTTTTAAATCTTCTCCGTCAGCAAGTACTAACTCACTCATCATCATCAGCTGATATTCTGGGTCCTTAATTTCTTGAATGTCTGTCTCAAAAATCAGGCGTGTAGATTGGTTATATGCTGTCTCGAATTCAGGAGGTAAAGGGTAATCCGATTGGCTTAACAAGTGGATGGTGCCGCCAATAAAAAGCTGATGTTCACCTTTCTCTACTTTCCATACGGGCGAGTCTGAATACGCGGGAAGCGCAATAATAAATATAAAAAAAGATAGAATGCAATGTTTTATTGAGAGTTTCATCAGGTGCCTCTTTATAAAAACCGTTTTGATATAAATAACGCTGCTTAAATTTTATATACGGCCAATTATGCTGAGGCATTAATTTTTTGTTTGTGACTATGACGATATATGGCCTAATTCTTGTCGATACCTGCTTCCAACGCCTCTGGAGCATCGCTCCAGGAGATTGCGTGATAATCAAAGCCATTCTCTATTGTAGGTTTGATAATGTTGAAGAAGGGCGAGATGTCAAAATCACGTGGTGTGTATAGACTATGATGGCGGATTTGGTATATTTCTGCGTAGTAATCGGCGCATTTTGGGTCATCAGACCATTCACGCTTGACCTCTGGGAGAATGGGATAATGTATTGATTGAAATGCCTGGGCTATGAGTGTAGAGCAAATGGCGCGAGTTGGGTCACCACTGCCAAGTGCCAGAAGTCTGCGGCGTAATCGTATTGGGACTGGGATTGCGGGAAAAAGGAAGCGTGCAAGATCAAAAATGTTTTTGAGATCATATTGCTGACCAATCCGTGCAATAACGTAATCAACGATTCTTTTACGGTCTTCCTCGCTGAGGCCAACGGGACGACAGATTCGAATATGCATGTGCGCATAGTGCGCAAGCGTTACTGCGCGTACACCTTCTTCCAGGTCTGCTTCTACCAGTGTTAATGGAAGTTGCCATGATTCTTGTGGCGTAAGTGCATCACCGATGTACAGTGCTGCGTGTGACCAGGTTGATTGTGTCAGGTATTTGATCGGTATACTCAGACGAGTATTTCCTTCGATGAGAAGAACATCTCCGGGTTGCAGTGTTGCAGTCAATTGTTCCTGGCTAATCGATGTGACCTGCGTACCTTGCCGGACTGGTTTGGTTAGAAACCGTGCCAGTTTACGCCCTACTGTTTCTGTTAACCCGCGCATTTGTTTCTTCTTGGTTTACTTGGTTTAATTAATGCGTGCAGTAACATATGGGTTATTCTTTATCTGCATCGGACATGAGAAACTTAACCAATAACACGATAAAAAATGGAATGGCACTTAAGCTGGTGATAAGGTAATGCTCGTCGGTAAATTGGTCGCCCTCATCCATGATGATATAAGCTGAAAATATAATAATGGGAAATGTAATAGTAAGAATTTGTAAATAAGTGAATAATTGTTTCATTTGTGATTGCCTTTTTAGTTATTTTTTCCAAAGGAAGTGCCGATTACATTTGGATTTAAGGTCAACCGGTGTTTCCTTGGACATATTCTCCTTAACAATACCTACTCAGTGCAAGTTTATTTGTCAAAAAGATGGGCTGGGACAACGCTGACACATCATTGCGTGAGTTTTTGCGATAAGCGGGTTAAAATTGTAACTTTATCGTTATTTCTAAACTGACTGCAATGGATCTCGTTCTTATTATTACTAATTTTCCAGATAAAAAAGGGGCTGTTGCGTTGGCAGAAAAGTTGATTGATGGACATCTGGCGGCGTGTGTCAATGTGCTGGCTACGTGTACATCAGTTTATCGCTGGCAGGATAAGGTTGAGTCTGATGATGAGATACCGGTTCTAATCAAAACGCAGCGACAACATTATGAGAGAGTGGAGCAACTCATAAAGATAATGCATCCTTATGAACTGCCAGAGGTGATTGTTGTCTCTGTAAGTGGTGGTTTACCTGCCTATTTGCAATGGATAATTAAAGAAACACAACGAGTTGACTAAACAATATAAACAATACTGAATTCAGATGCGCTTAATCCAATTATTTTTACTTTTATTTTGCTTGGTAAGCACCAATGTGTCTGCACAAGAAGGTGGGTCCTTCAGCCTGTTTTCAAAACTGCAGGAATTGGGTATTAATTTAGGCCAATCAAATCAACAAGAACTTTTGCCGCCTGACGAAGCATTCAAGATGTCCGTGGAAGTACGCGACGCCAATACGTTAATTGCAAATTTTACACCCGCGAAAGATTATTACCTTTATCGAGACAAGATTGCTTTTGAGCCGCAAGAGGAAGGCACGTTCATCGAAAAAATAATTTTGCCGCCAGGGAAGATGAAGAATGATCTGACTTTTGGTGAGACCGAGGTCTATTATCAACCAATCCAGGCTATTATTTCGCTAAAACGCGAAGCATCAGCCAGCGAGCAGCCGTTGACACTGGCAGCTACCTATCAAGGGTGTAATGAGCCGATTGGCGTATGTTATGCGCCAATTAACAAGACAGTTGATTTGACACTGCCTGCCCTGAAAATTGTCGATGCAGTGGCTGAAGTAGTTAGTGGCAACGCCACAGCTGCTAAAGTTGATGCTGCGGCTGAATTATTTCAGATGCCATCCAGGCTGCCTGCTATTGAAACAGAGGCTTATAAAATAGACCGGATGTTTGAGACTGGCAATTTTTGGCTGATTCTGACTGGGTTTTTTGGCCTTGGTTTGCTATTGGCTTTTACACCTTGTGTGTTTCCAATGTTCCCCATTTTGTCGGGGATTATTGCGAAACGAGGCAAGCATATCACGAAAGGACGTGGTTTTATTTTAGCATTGGCTTACGTATTGGGTATGGCCATTACTTATGCGGCGGCGGGTGTGGCTGCTGGGCTTTCAGGCGCGATGTTATCCGCAGCACTTCAAAATGGCTGGGTATTGGGTTCATTTGCATTGGTATTTGTTTTGTTATCGTTCTCAATGTTTGGGTTTTATGAGTTACAAATGCCAGGTGCGATTCAAAGCAAACTTTCAGAAGAAGCTGGGCATCTCAAGGGTGGACATTTAACCGGTGTATTCGGAATGGGCGCATTATCTGCGTTGATTATTGGGCCATGTGTTGCTGCTCCGTTGGCGGGCGCATTGCTTTATATCAGTCAAACACGTGATGTAGTTTTAGGCGGTTCAGCGTTATTTGTGATGGCGCTAGGTATGGGTGTGCCGCTGTTGTTATTGGGCGCATCGGCTGGCGCATTGTTGCCTAAAGCAGGGCCATGGATGGAGTCCATTAAACAATTCTTTGGTGTATTGTTACTGGCTGTCGCTATCTGGTTGATTTCACCCGTTATTAATGAAGTTGTGCATATGTT
>Ga0224506_10001835_pt1 | contig 14933 bp, 15 predicted proteins | sample SF_Jan12_sed_USG_2_FD_169108 | JGI IMG/M metagenome (GOLD analysis project Ga0224506, IMG submission 169108) | Sediment microbial communities from San Francisco Bay, California, United States - SF_Jan12_sed_USGS_8_1 | ecosystem: Environmental > Aquatic > Marine > Sediment | place: USA... | reverse complement strand
AAAATATTAAAATGGTTGATAACAGCAGGATTTGCTGTTCATAGTTTGGGCTTGATCGCCCGATGGTATATTTCAGGGCATGAACCCTGGAGTAATGGGTACGAGTCAATGATTTACATTGCATGGGCCGGTCTGCTGGCCGGACTCATCTTCCAGAAGAAATCACCGATGACACTGGCCGTGACCGCTATTCTGAGTGGAATCATCCTGTGGGTAGCGCACATGAGTTGGATGGATCCCGAGATCACCAATCTGGTTCCTGTTCTGAAGTCTTATTGGCTTGCCATCCATGTAGCCACTATCGTAGCGAGCTATGGATTCCTCGCACTTGGCGCCCTGCTTGCTTTTATCAATCTGGTGAGCATGATTCTCAGAAATAAAAAAAATCAGGTGAGGTTAAACCTGACTATAAAGGAACTAACCTATGTTATTGAAATGACCCTCATTGTTGGGTTGGTATTACTCACCATTGGCAACTTTCTTGGAGGGATATGGGCGAATGAATCCTGGGGCCGATATTGGGGTTGGGATCCCAAAGAGACCTGGGCTCTGGCTACCATCATTTTTTATGCATTCATCCTGCATATGCGTTTTATCCCGGGTTTACGCGGCATCTATGCCTTTAACTTTGCGTCACTTTTCGGCTTCAGCAGTGTGATCATGACCTATTTTGGAGTAAACTACTACCTGTCAGGGTTGCACTCTTATGCGGCAGGAGATCCTGTCCCCGTACCTCAATTTGTTTATTACACACTTGCTACCATGGTCTTTGTGAGTCTTGCGGCTTTCATCAACGAACGTATCTTCGGTGAAAAAAACATCAAAATGAAAGGGGGCAATGGCCAGGGAAAAGCAGAAGATGCCAAAGTGGAAACAAACAAAGTTTAATTTTTCGCAATCAAGTATTAAAGAAAAAGATGTTTACCCGCCCCAAGGGGTGGGTAACCTTTAGATTAAACACGGCGTATTCGGCTTTCATAAACATTTAATAATGTTTATGAAAGCCGCTTGCGGATTTAAGGAATAAAGAGAATTAAAAGTTTTTCTTACTTCAAATTTGGTCAACACGTTTTCAATTTCTATATTTGCAGTCCAAAAAATTTTAGTGAACAATGGCTAAGAAAGGCAATAGAGTACAGATCATCATGGAGTGCACCGAGCACAAAGAAAGCGGCATGCCCGGCACATCACGTTACATCTCTACCAAAAACAGAAAAAACACCACGGGTAGATTGGAATTAAAGAAGTACAATCCCATTTTGAAAAAATATACCATTCACAAAGAAATTAAATAAAAATGGCTAAGAAAGTAGTTGCAACACTCCAGAAAAAGGAAGGTAAAAACTTCGCCAAAGTCATCAAGGCTATTAAGTCTGAAAAGACCGGCGCGTATACCTTCAAGGAAGAAATGGTACCTGTAGAAGGTCTGAAGGACGCTTTGAAGTAAGCGTAATGCAGTAATAATATTAAATACTAAAGTCCCTCAATGGGGCTTTTTTTGTTAAAAAACGTACTATGGCGCTGTTCGGCAAACTTTTTTCTAAGGAAGACAAGAAGAACCTCGACGATGGACTGAAAAAGACGAAAGAAAACTTTTTCAGCCGGTTGGGAAAAGCTGTAGCCGGAAAGTCCAAAGTTGATGACGAAGTACTCGACAACCTGGAAGAGGTACTCATTTCTTCTGATGTTGGCGTGCAAACCACCGTCAAGATCATCGAACGTATTGAAGAAAGAGTTTCCCGCGATAAATACCTGGGAACTGACGAGCTCAACCATATTTTAAAGGAAGAAATTGCCGCGTTGCTCGCTGAAAATAATACTGAGGATCTGGAAGGTTTAAGTATTGACAGCGATGCAAAACCCTACGTAATACTTGTAGTAGGCGTTAATGGCGTGGGCAAAACAACGACCATTGGGAAACTGGCTTCCCAGTATAAATCATTGGGGAAAAAAGTAGTACTAGGTGCGGCTGATACTTTTCGCGCAGCAGCAGTGGAACAGATTATGCGCTGGGGGGAACGCGTAGACGTGCCCGTGATTGCTAAAGGCATGGACACCGATCCCTCGGCTGTGGCCTTTGATGCCGTAAAATACGGTGTGGAGCAGGATGCTGACATCGTGATTATCGATACGGCCGGAAGACTTCATACCAAAGTAAACCTGATGAACGAGCTCTCTAAGATCAAGCGGGTAGTTAAAAAAGTTATTCCCGAAGCACCGCACGAAGTGCTCCTCGTCCTGGATGGCAGCACAGGACAAAATGCAGTGATTCAGGCCCGCGAATTTACCAAAGCTACTGATGTAACAGCGCTTGCTGTGACCAAACTCGACGGCACGGCCAAAGGTGGTGTGATCATCGGTATTTCAGACGAATTCAAAATCCCCGTAAAATACATCGGTGTAGGTGAAAAAGTAACCGACCTGCAATTCTTCAACAAAATGGCCTTTGTGGATTCCCTCTTCGAAGAATAGCTCAACGGTTAATCCATCCCCTTATCTTTCCGGTCGGTATCTGGCCACATCAAATATAGTCTGTGCATCGTCTGTTTGCATAAGTTGTGGCAAGGTTACCCCATCACTTTTCTCCATATACTGCTTCACAATTTCCCAACCCAACCAGGTGCCAACACGGGGTGGACACTCAGGCCCAATCTCAAAGGTCTTAGGCCGCTCATCGATATACTTCCGTTTTACCAGGTGGTCTGTTTGATATAATAACTGGTTTTCCAGAAAATGAGCCCAGACGATATCCTGATTCTCTTTAATGTTTTGGGCTTCTTCAGCTGAATACCAAATCAACGTACTATCAGGGGTACAGGGCAGCATACGCCCGGCAAAATAAAAGGCCTTACCATAAGTAATGATGTCTGATAAAACAGTCTCCGTAGAAGACTCCATATTGTTGTATCGCTGAGAAATACCATAGAGCAGCATGACGGATGGCACAATAAACCTTTCTTCATACCGCGCCAGAATATAGTTGTAAGTATCCATTGGCCGGTACTTTGCACCTTTACCCATATAATAATCCAAACCAATGACAATCAAAGTGTCACTGACATATAGATCATAATCAAAACCGGTGGCTACGGTCTTTATCTGCGGCATTACCGTCTCCGGAAAATAATGTTTCATCAGGGAAAAGGCTTCTTCAAATTGCTGCTCCAGATCGTCAAGATTGACAAAATGCTGCTCAATTTCCAAACGAAGTGAATCGATGTATGGATTTGTCAGTCTGTAGAGTATCTCATTATAAAAAATACTATCATTGGGATATTCCTGCCTTTTGAAAAAATATTCTCTGATGACCGGCTCCTTATTGAAAAAGGTAATGAGCTCGTCCATGCTACTGATACCCAGTATTTTGGACTCAAGCCTTTCAATTTCAAGTTCGACATGGGTTGTAATGACATCCGGCTGTTCACGACATGTTTCTTTTTTTCCACAAGCCGCAAGTAAAAAACCTGCCAGCCATAAAATTATTGTAAATTTAATTAGTTTTACCCCCATGGTTGTTCCTTGTTTTATCATCATCTGCGAAGTAAAGAAATAATACGATGCAAAACATGAAAATTCTATTGATTGCTGTTTTACTCGGCATGTCATGGGTGGCAAGTGCCCAATGGCGTTTAGGTGTAAAGTTAGTGCCCGCCGTTACCTGGGGACGTATTGAAACGGCATCAGACACCTTATCAGTCTCCGGGAACAAGGGTGCTGTCAGGTTGATGGGAGGTATTGTAGCAGATAATCACTTTCGTGAAAACTATGTCTTTTCCACGGGATTGAACTTCATTTCCAAAAAGTACAAATACCACGCGCAGGCACCCGGAATACCCTACAACGAATCATATAACCTCCAATATATTCAGTTGCCGCTTTCCTTAAAACTTTATACCAATGAGATTGGATTGGATACCCGCCTCTATTTTCATTTTGGCAATAATCTGGAGTTTAATATTCACCACAACTTACAGGACAATCCCGATGCCCTGGCCACCAAAATCCTGTTTTTTGATACTTCGGTCTTCGCTTCAACAGGGGTGGAATTTAAGCTGGGCACCGACACTTCCCTCTTTGCCGGGTTTGGATATCACCGTGGACTGCTGGATATTATTTATAAAAATATTCCCCTCGACCAGAGCCTGGTTTTACGTTCCAACTTAATCGGGATGGAGATGGGGGTGAAATTCTGATGATCAACCTATTAAAACCTTAACTGTAAATGATGAAAAATTATAGACTTAGCCTTTTCCTTTTCAGCTTATTAATGTGGGGTTGTAGTCAACCGCAGCAACAAGAGTCTGCTACAACGGAAGAACTGGAGCAGGCGACACCACAAGATCAAGGACCGATTACCCTGGTCATTCATGGAGGGGCCGGCACCATTCTTCGAAAAAACATGACCCCGGAACGTGACGCTGAATATCGTGAAAAACTCACCGAAGCACTTAATACAGGCTATGCGGTTCTTGAAAAAGGCGGGACAAGTCTGGACGCCGTAATAGCCGCCATCCAGGTGATGGAGGCCTCCCCCCTGTTTAATGCCGGAAAAGGCGCTGTCTTTACCAATGAAGGAAAAAACGAACTCGATGCATCCATTATGGACGGAAATACCGGAAAGGCCGGCGCTGTAGCCGGTGTCACCACTGTAAAAAGCCCCATCCAGGCCGCCCGCAGCGTGATGGATAGTTCGCCACATGTGATGATGGCCGGCACAGGAGCAGAAAAATTTGCCAAAGAACAAGGACTGGAAATGGTAGATCCCGATTATTTTCATACAGACCGTCGGTTTGAACAATTGCAAAAGATCAGGGAAAGCGAAGATAAACGTACCGGATACCTGTTTGAATGGCCCGACCGGAAATTCGGTACTGTAGGTGCGGTGGCCCTCGATAAAGACGGCAACATCGCTGCCGGCACTTCCACCGGGGGAATGACCAACAAACGTTACGGACGGATAGGCGATGCCCCCATCATTGGAGCAGGCACCTATGCTGACAATGCAACCTGCGGTGTATCAGCCACAGGCCATGGTGAGTTCTTCATCCGTAATGTTGTGGCTTATGATATCGCTGCACTGATGAAATACACAGGGATAACATTAAATGATGCCGCCGAAGAGGTCATCAATAAAAAACTGGTGGAAATTGGTGGAGGCGGAGGCATTGTATCCCTTGACAGACAGGGAAATGTGGCTATGAAATTTAATACTGAAGGGATGTACCGGGGATTTATCAATGAGTCCGGCAAACCAAATACCTTTATTTACAAGGACGAATAAGGCGATTATACTATTGCGATTTATATGTCTTTGGATTAAAGGCCCAAATTAAACGATATAATCTTCTGTTAAAACAACAATATTATTGGAAACTATGAGGAAATTATTTACACTCACATTGGCCCTGGCAATATCCGGGATTTTATTCGGACAGAAAAAATTATTGACCAAAGTGGATAAAATGGCCGATGAAATCGAGGGTAAAATGATTGAATGGAGAAGGGATATCCATAAAAACCCGGAGTTGTCCAACCGCGAGTTCAAGACCGCCGAAAAAATTGCTACGCACCTTAAATCACTGGGAATAGAAGTGCAGACAGGCGTGGCACATACCGGGGTAGTAGGTGTACTGAAAGGTGGCAAACCCGGACCTGTTCTCGCACTGCGCGCGGATATGGATGCCCTGCCCGTTACAGAACGCGTTGACCTTCCCTTTGCTTCAAAGGTAAAGAGTGAATATAACGGCATAGAGACCGGGGTGATGCACGCCTGTGGACATGATACTCACGTGGCCATACTCATGGCTGTGGCCGAAGTGCTTGCCCGCGTAAAGAGCGAACTTCCCGGCACAGTGAAGTTTATTTTCCAGCCCGCCGAAGAGGGGACTCCTCCTGGCGAGGAAGGGGGTGCTAAGATGATGGTAGAACAGGGTGTTTTGAAAAACCCCGATGTTGACGCCATCTTTGGTCTACATATCTCTTCCGACACCCCTGTCAACCACTTTGAGTATAAACCCGGAGGTGCTATGGCCGCCGCTGATGTGTTTGTGATCAAGGTAAAAGGAGTACAGGCCCATGGGTCGAAGCCCTGGGCAGGAGTGGATCCCATTGTAGTGTCTGCACAGATCATCAACGGTCTGCAAACCATCATCAGCAGGCATTCTGAACTCACCAAAGAGGCGGCCGTGATCTCCGTTGGGCTCATTCGTGGTGGAGTGCGCAACAACATCATCCCCGAAGAGTGTGAGATGATAGGTACCATCCGCACCCTTGACAAAGAGATGCAACAAGACATTCATGAGCGCATTCGCAAAACGGCCACGCTGATCGCCGAGAGTCATGGCGCCACAGCAGAGGTTGAGATCAGGTTAGGCGTACCAGTGACTTACAACGATCCGGCACTCACACAAAAGATGTTACCTACCTTACAACGCGTAGCCGGAAGTGAAAACGTACATCTGGTCAATGCCAAGACCGGTGCCGAAGACTTCTCTTTTTATTGCGAGGAAGTACCGGGATTTTTCTACTTTCTGGGCGGACTACCCACAAGCTACCAGAAAGGTGACCACATCCCCTCGCACCATACTCCCGATTTTTACGTGGACGACTCCGGGCTCATCACCGGGTTGAAAGCGATGCTCAACATGACAATTGATTATATGAATATGGGGAAGTAAACGAATTCCGGATGTTATTCCGGACTGCGTGAGAACATCACCCCATCAAAGACAGTAGACCGAATACATAGTATTTTTTATCATCCTAAACACGAACAAAGAAATGAAAGATGACAATACGAGTATCAACCTGATCCGCAGATTAATTCAACCATGGTCGCTGGTGATCTTTTTAAGCATTGTAAACCCGCTCAATGCCCAGATGAAGATTTACATCAATACCGACCTGGAAGGAATCAGCGGAGTTTTTCAATTTGCACAAACCCGCGAGAAGGGCACAGCACTAAACGTTCAGGCCTGTGAGTATTTTATGGGGGACCTGGCTGCCGTAATCAAAGGCCTTCAGGCAGGCGGCGCCACTGAGATCGTAGTGCTCGACGGGCACGGCAACCAGGCCATTATTCCACATTTGATGGTGCCTGGAGCCACCTATGTAACCGGAAAACCAAGGCCCGGCGTGGCTAACCTGACCGGGCTGGATGAATCCTTTGCGGGGATGGTGATGCTGGGCTTCCATGCCATGATGGGCACGCCTGATGGGGTGTTGAGCCACACTCAATCGTCAAAAACCGAAAACAGATATTGGTATAATGGTGTGGAATCCGGGGAGTTGGCACAAAATGCTGCCATTGCCGGTTATTTCAATGTGCCACTTATTATGTTCACCGGCGATGAGGCCACCTGTCGCGAGGCGAGAACGTTTTTCGGTGAGGAGGTAGTGACGGTAGCGACCAAGCGCGGACTGGCAAGGGAAGCCGCTGAACTCTACCCCTTTGAAGAAACGCGCCAGGCCTTATTTGAGGGGGCTAAACGAGCCATGGAGGCAATCAAAAAGTGTAAACCCTATAAAATGGAATTGCCCATCAAAGGAAAGCTAGAATACCTTGATCTGAATTCTAACCTGACTGACCCAAAAAGGGTGACAAAAGAAAAAACTTTTGACTCGGTGCTCGATATTTTGAAATTTTAACCGACCCATTATAAGCCGGGAATCGGAAAGTGGAATAGTTGAGGCTAAAGATATTGAAAATTAATACCCGTATTTTCAATATCTTTAGCCCATCATCATTTAATCCTTCCTTCCAAGTCGTTCTGCACGTTCAATCACATCCCTGTACACCTGTCGGCCCTGCTCCAACACATCCAATGCCTCTTTTTGTTGAGCCGGTGTATCATACAGCCCTTTGGTTTTCACCCACTCCTCAAACTGGTCAGTTACGGCTATAAACTTCCTCGCTGGCGCTGCATAACCTGCTGGCCGACCTTTAACATTGATAAAAACCGGGTTGGAATGTACGCCTTCCCCCCGGGCCACTAACCATCCTGAATCGTCTATACTGATGGCCTCATCCAGGTCTTTTCCACTTTTGATTACTTTTCCATTATAGACGATCTCTACCGGTATGCTTCCTTCCGGCATGACGGCCTGTGCCTTCACATTGAGTTTTACCTTTTTTCCCTTGACATTAATCTCACTTCCCGGTTGTTGCCCATTGACCTCAAAGAAAATCATTGGGCCTTTGGTAATAAAACTACGCCCCGCCTGGAGGCCAGCCCGCCAGTTGTCCATGGTGAAAGGTTTATCTTCCAGGTTTACATATACCCTTGGTGTGTCTTTGATATGCCAGTCAGGTCCGGCCGTAGCCATCACGCGAAATCCACAATTGAGCAAATCGTACCATACTTCCTGCTGTCCGCCATTGCCATAGATCTCGGCCAGCTGGATTTTTCCCAGGGCCACATCTACTGGCATTTCAAATCCAGTAGATGGCCAGGGCGCTTTGATCTGCTCACCTTTTGTAATGAAATTGCCAAAGTGGGCGCCTATTGTTGTAGCTCCCTGATCCAGGGCCTCCTGCAATACGTAGGCATTGGGTGGATAGTCCGGCCCGGCCAGTTCACCCAGTGCACCAGAGCTAATCGGCTGAATCATATAATCCAACCCAAGAAAAGCCAGGTGTCCCAATGGGTTGTTGCGGTACTCCTCACCATAGGTGATGATGTGCTGATCTGTACTAAAAGCCTTGCGCACCCCCATAGGGTATTCATCGGCATAAATTGCGTGGGTATTCCATTCGCCTTTAAGGGTTAATATGGCCGATACGTGCAAGTCTTCAGCTTGTGACACCAGCGGCCAGTATCTGGTAAACTGCACCGGCATCCCGGCATCGGTGGTATGAATATGCGTATGGCCTGAATACCATCCGCGCCCCGGCATATCGATCCATCGCTCCAGTGCCACATCCACCTGACCATTTTCCGGCACTTTTAGCGTGATGGGCTTATATTCATAACCGTGATAAACCCGGGCAGTTTTACCTTCGGGACTTACACCCAGGCTTACCTCACTGCCCACATAAAAGTAGGGGCCGGGCTGAAATTTCCAAAGCGTGGTTCGCATACCACGTGTACCCCTCAACGCATAGGCCGGGCCCTTCAATGGAGACCAGTAGGCATTGTCATTTTCATCAGTTACTTCCAACCGTGCCTGCAGGGGTTTGCCTGTCACGGCATCTGTGATATTAAACCGTATGGCTTCGTCAAAGTCTGGCAAACCATCGTTGGCTATGTGATCATATGCCGACAAGGGCGCCAGGTCAACTTCCTTGCCCGGAAAAGAACGCAGTGGCGCTGCCTGCATAGGAATACCCTGCAGTCGCAGTGTGGCTTCAGCCTTGTTCCCCAGGCTGTCAGCAAGGGTAACGGTATTGGCCGAGGCCTTTGCTTCGTAGGGATATAAAACAACAAAGGTATACCGTAAAGCACCTGCCTCCAGCCAGATGCGCTTATTCCAAAAAAGGATATCGTCACTCGGCTTGCTGCGCATATCCAGACTGACTGCTTCTTGTCGTTGGTTGCTAATTTCTACCAGCAATACGTTGGAATGTTGCACCTGTACTTCATACAGCGGGTTTTCCCATACGACCTCAACAGCATCATTAATATTAAAGTGAATAGCAGGCTCCTTTTGAATTAACTCCGCAAAGTAGTCACGACATTCCTGCAACAGTTGCTTTTGCCTGGCCCGGGCTTTACTGATTTGATCCATGACGATGGATGCATTGATGAGCAGGTTTTCGTCATCAGTAAGCGTTCTGATCTTCCAGGAAGCGGCTCGCAACTCCTGCCATGAACTGAATATCTCCACGGCCCGGGGATCGTTGCGGCGCATAACCTGTATGGCCATCAGGTAGTCATTGAGCTCTTCCAGTTCCGGGTCGGTATGGCCGGGGTGAGCTACAGCAGGAACCACACTTTGAAAGATGAGAAAAAAGAACAGGGCTACAGGAAGTAAATGCTTTATCATTGGTCTATAAATTTGTTTTTATTAAGGCTGAAAGTGTGTTATAAAGGTTTTTCAAATATGCGATTTTTTGAGAAGAAAGCGGAAATGTACTAGAAAGTTTTTCGGGCACACCTCACAGGCTGTTGCGGCAGCATCCAATGATTTTTCGCTCTTCTAATAAAACCTTCACCTTTGAGCCTTCATTAAAACAAGCAACCTCTCCTGGAAATTTTCTACCTTTAGCCCTTTCAACAATATACCTGTCGTATGAATAAATTAATATCAACCCTCCTGCTACTGACTGTTTTGTGGTCATGTCAGCAAACCAAACAACAAGACACCGCGCAACAAACTGATTATAGCGCCGCCATAGATTCCTCACGTATAGCGTTGAAATCCGTGATGGACAAAACAAAAGTACCCGGGCTGAGTGCATCGGTAAGTATAGACGGAGAAATGGTGTGGTCGGAGGGCTTTGGCTATGCTGACCTGGAGGCCAAAAAACCAGTAGATCCTGCCCATACCCTCTTCAGGATAGGTAGTGTATCCAAGACATTGACTGCCACAGGCCTGGCTCTATTGTTTGAAAAAGGCCTCATAAAACTCGATGCTGAAGTACAAACCTACGTGCCTTATTTTCCAAGAAAAGCGTACCCCATCACTGTCCGCCAGGTGGGTGGCCACATTGCAGGTATCAGGCATTATATTGGTGATGAGATGTATAGCAGCAAATTCTATCCATCTGTAAGAGAAGGAATGGAAATATTTATGAATGACAAGCTGGAATTTGAACCCGGCACAAAATATCACTACTCCAGCTACGGCTGGAACCTGATTAGTGCTGTGATGGAAGGCGCAACTGGTCAGGATTTCCTCACCTACATGAAGGAACAGGTGTTTCAACCCCTGGAACTACACAACACCCACCCCGAACAGACACAGGCCCCCCTGTCCAATACAACGCGCTATTATCGCTTTAATAATGGTGAAACAGAAGAGGCTCCCTTTGTAGACAACAGCTATAAATGGGCAGGAGGGGGTTTTATTTCCACCAGCGAAGACCTTATAAAATTTGGAAATGCCCACTTGTTATTGCCGGGATTTTTAAAAACTGAAACCCTTCAGGAATTTATCCGCCCACAGATGATCAACGATACAACAACAACGACTTATGGTATAGGCTGGGTAAACCGCATTACAGCGGATGGTGTAAAATATTACGGACATAGCGGAGGTTCTGTTGGGGGCATCACTATGTTGGCTATCTATCCGGAATACAACGTAGTCGTAGCCCTGGTGTCCAATTCATCCAACGTAAGTTATAATGGTGTATTTCATAAAATGGCTGCCTGGTTTGACACTGCCAAAAACAGTAAATCCATTACCCTTGAATAACAGTTGCCCAAGAGGTAACACTTACAGGGATTCTTTTCGAAACTCAGCGCATATTAGTTATCAGGGACTCAGCAGGCACCCCATGGCCTTTTCGATTCGGGCCTCCAACAGGTCTTCTTTCTCGAAATAAGAAAATATCTTGACCAGTACCTGATCCACAATAGTATCGGGACATGAGGCTCCGCTGGTAATAATGATATTTAAGGGCCTGCCGGTATCGGGTAAGAATCCATGTGTTACTTTCTTTTCCTTTTGGCGGAAATCAAAATGATGGATCTCATCTTTAGATTTAATTTCATCGGGAGCGCTGATAAAATAAGTGGGGAATTTCTCTTCGCAGAGCTCAACAATATGAGAGGTATTACTACTGTTGTACCCGCCTACAATAACGGCCATGTCAGCTTCAATCTCCAGCAAGGCGCGTGTAGCCTCCTGATTATCGTTGGTAGCATAACACAGGGTATCCCGCGTATCCGCAAAATGACTGCGGTAATTGGCTTCCCCGTAGCGGGCGGTAATCACCTTGCGCAGGTAATCAGCAATGGCCTGAGTCTCACTGGCCAACATAGTTGTCTGGTTGACCACACCAAGCCGCACCAGGTGTTTTTCCGGGTCGAAACCAGCTGTAAACCGTCCTTCAAAAGTTCTGAGAAAATCATCCTTACTCATTCCACCTGCTATATAATCCCCGAGCAACCTGGCCTCCCGAATATCACGTATGATGAGTGCTGCTCCCGAAACACTGCTATGCGAGAAGGTCGCCCGGGTTTCTTCATGCCTGTATTTGCCATGAATAATAATGGTATAATCCTCTTTTCCTAACTTTTCTGAACGGTTCCAAACTTTTTCCACAAATGGACAAGTGGTATTGTAACGCTGCACTTCTATGCCAATGCGTTCGAGTTTTTGTTCTATTTCAATGGTTGTACCAAAGGCCGGAATAATGACAATATCATCCTTATTGAGTTCATCCCATGATATAAAGGGGGTACCATCGGTATCCATAATAAACCGGATACCATGCTTTTGCAAATCGGCATTAACCAGGGGATTATGGATCATCTGGCTCAACAAAAACACCCTTTTGTCCGGATTTTCTTTTACAGCCTTATAACTAATTTCAATGGCGTTTTCCACGCCGTAACAGAAACCGAAATGACGGGCTATGATAAACCGCACACTGCCAAGATCCAGTACAGCCGGCTGAAAATCCTGTTTACGAGGATCCTGAACGCGCCGGTATTCCTTAATCATCCCGGTGAGGGAAGACCTGTAATATTGAGGTATGTCAAATTTTTTAATGGCCTGGTTGTTTTTGTATTCAGCAACAAATATAAGGACTTAAAACTCAATAGGTACCACGATTTGAGTCTGGTCCCACATCAAAACCATATCGGCTCCGTCAACGGTCTTTTCGAAGGTGATGGTAAATTGCTCAAAAACTTTATCAGTGGTGATCATCGGCACTTCTACTTCGAGTACATCCCGCCCGGGGTCTTTGTTGGCCACTCCCGTACGCCAGTCATCTCCCCATTGTCCGTATTCACTGTTAAGGATTACCTGCCAACGGTCTTTTCCCGGTATAGTCCACAAAGAATATTTCCCTTTGGCCAGGGCAATTCCTCCAAAGATAATGTCCTGATTAGTACTAAAAACGGTAGCTTCATTGGCTCCGGTACGCCATACACTATCGAAAGGCACAAGCCCTCCAAATATTTCCCGCCCATTTTTATAGGGGCTGCAATATTGCACGGACAATACTTCACCGAACTCCGCATAGGCTTCCGGGCTAAAAGACTTGGTATGCATCCTTCTTGCAACCAGCATCCCAATAACGACTACTACCAATATACCAACAACTATGATTACTCTTTTCATGTCCCTTTAAAAAATTCCTGTTTCGCAAAGATTAAAAAATAAACCTATTTATTTCTTTAACGGGAATACAAAAAACAAGTTTTTTATTACACATATACAGCTCAAATTTTTAATTACCCCCCGGGCTTATTATTTTTGTGGCTGCAAATTTAAAATTATACCATTATGTTAATGTTTGGATCAGTGCTCGTGTTGTTTGTTCTCGCCATCGTATCTGCCTGGACGGTACCTAATTCTAAGGTGAGCAAAAACAAGCACGACATCAATGTTTAATCCGTAATCACTGCTGTAGCCTCTATTTCTACCAGAAATTCAGGAGAAATCAGCGCTTTTACTTCTACCATCGTTGTGGCGGGTTTTATTTCACCGAAAACCTCTGCGTGTGCACGCCCTATCGCTTCCCATTGAGAAATATCGGTCACATACATGCGTGTCCTGACTACATCGGCCATATCTGCACCACCTTGCAGCAATGTTTTCCTTATGATCTCCAGTATTCTAACGGTCTGCTCATAAGGATCCCCTATTGCATAAGGCAAACCCTCCTTTATAGCAACCGTTCCGGATACCTCAATGGTATTTCCGGCCTTTACGGCCCGGCTGTATCCCACCAGGTTTTCCCATTTGGCGCCGGTGAGAATGTGTAATTTGCTTTGGCTCATGTCAGTTTGGTTATGATTTTAGTAAATATTTCCCGTAGTAATTCCCGGACGGCCGCAGCCTTATCATCATCGTAGGCACTTTCCCCATTATTCAAGTAGTTTACCTTGGTCATTTCCAGCTGCAAAGCAAACTGATTTTTGGACTGCATGCCAAAGTGACGAGTGATATAACCCCCGCTGAATGGCCGATTAAGGGCCGTACTATAACTGCTTTTTCGCAATGTATCCCACACCTCCGCAATGATCTCACTACTACATGATTCCCCATCGGCCGTGCCCAGTATGAGGTCAGGGAAAGGCCCGCTATACAATGCCCCGACCCGCTGATTAATGGAATGGGCGTCCCATAACAGCACCTGGCCAAATTGTTGCTTAAGATCGGAAAGTAATTCCCGGATTTTATCGTGATATGGCCGAAAATACTTTTCGATCCTTCGTTTGATCTCCGCTTCATCAGGTGGCTCGTCACGATAAATCTGCTCTCTTCTAAAATTGGTGAGGGGAACCAATCCGGTGATGAGCCTCCCGTCATTATACAGTGCCTGCCCCTGTGGATCTCGGTTTAAATCAACCACCCAACGATGGTGTGTAGCAACAATAACGGTAATACCACTTTCAGTCACAAAATCATAAAGATGATCAATTAACCAGTCGGCATCAGTGCAATTAGCCAACACGTGGGGATCCATTCTATTTTTTATTTCATCCGGAATATAGATCCCCGCATGTGGCACGCTGACCAGAATGGGTACTCTTTCCTTTTTTGGATACAAAACTTTATATAATTCTTCAGAATGTGTGGTACTCATCGCACTTTTAATCTTCCTACTAAAATAGGAAGAAAAAAGGACAAGTATGATCCAAAATAAAATTTTCCTTCGAACGGTCGTATTGATATTCATTCAGCGGGTTACCCACAAATGAACTACTCCGGGGCAGAGCTCCGAAGTATCAAATGGAGATTTTTGTTTTTTCCGACCCAGAGGGTGGGGGAATTAAACCACTTTTTGATTAAATGTAATCCTTCGCAACGGA
>Ga0224506_10001834_pt1 | contig 14939 bp, 18 predicted proteins | sample SF_Jan12_sed_USG_2_FD_169108 | JGI IMG/M metagenome (GOLD analysis project Ga0224506, IMG submission 169108) | Sediment microbial communities from San Francisco Bay, California, United States - SF_Jan12_sed_USGS_8_1 | ecosystem: Environmental > Aquatic > Marine > Sediment | place: USA... | reverse complement strand
TACGCATTAAAAGCGACTATTATTTAATCCATATAATCGATACGGTTAGCAATACCACACTTTTACTACGTTGAATTACAAAATGAATAAAACGGTTTTTTATTTCTTACTATTGATGCTGTCAGGACTGTCCTTACCCTGTGGGGCTATTCAGGCACCCGATCCGGAACTGCGGGCATTACTATCCAAAGCAGTAAATGAGAGTGACAGTTTTCAGGATCGGTTTCATGCGGAAGTATGGCTGACGGATATGTCACAACGACTGGCCAATATTGTAAAAGATCCGGAACAGCGTTTGTTTTTACTCAAGAATATTCACTATGAAGCAACTCGCGCAAAATTACCCCCCGAACTGGTGCTGGCTGTTATTCAGGTAGAAAGCTATTTTGACCGCTGGGCGATATCCGTTTCCGGTGCTCAGGGACTGATGCAAGTCATGCCGTTTTGGCTGAAAGAAATCGGGCATCCTAATGACAACCTGTTTGATATCCGAACCAATCTGCGTATGGGCTGTACTATCCTGCGCTATTACATGGATAAATCCAAAGGCGATTTAACCCATGCACTGGCTCGCTATAATGGCAGTGCTCATAGCCGCCGCTACCCTGACAAGGTCTATAGGCTACTAGGCTCACATTGGTTTAAACAATAAAACTCATTCAACTTATTGTTTTAATTATTAATTCTGCAATATTCATTATGTTAGCATCCCAACTAACCCCATAGAAACCTTAATTTTTTACCGTTTTTACCGATACTACCCATAGGGCGATGTTATATCAGGGGTGGTCTGTCGTCACTCCTTCAAATCTCTCAAGGAACAGTGAGGTAAAAAATGAAAATCAAACAAAACCTTGGGCTTGTAGATCGTATTCTGCGCATTGGTATAAGCAGCTTTATGGTCTATCTCGGCTTTTTTGAGCAGGACATTGTTGTCGATGAAATTGCCACAATGATTTTGGCTGCTTTTGGTACCGGTATTTTAATTAGTGCCATTATCGGAAATTGTCCTCTTTATGAAGTCATTGGATTATCAACCTGCAAAGCTGATCAATACAACAATACAGAAAATAATAATCATTAATATTATTTTTATTTATGAACGTTAGAAAACGATTACTGACATCCCATATCGCGGTCATTCTTATCGTGATGATTCTCTTCGGCTTCTTTTCCTTCCAGATTGCAAAGCATGCTGTTATTGATAAGGAAATGGAAATAGCGGAAGAAATTACCAGTGCTAAGGCAGATTTACTGACCCGGGAATATCAAAAGGTTCCAGACATTGATTATCTTTCCAGATTTCTTAATTTATATGGGAATGATTCCGATTTGTTTATATTGCTTGATGATAATAACAATATTATTGCTCCAAAGGCAGTTGTTGATAATTCCGAAATTTTAATGTGGCTGAATTATCTAAAAAATAACATATACGACTCGTACGGAAAAAATCATACCGAACTAAACGATCTCACCTACATCTGGGCGCTCTACCCTGTCGAAAATACGCCTTATAAACTGGTCTACCTCTGTGCTGATATTGATAAGGAAACTTACCCTATCATTAAACAGCTTATGGCACGCATGTTAGCAACAGGTATTGTTATTCTCTGGATAGCAAGCTGGGTATCACTTGTGATGTCATCTGCAATCAGTCAACAACTGAATAAACAAAGACAAAAACTGGAGCGTCAGGCAACACAGGATTTTCTTACTGGCCTTGCCAATAGAGAATACTTACAGTCAACAGTTGATAAGGCATTAAAGGGATGTGATAGTAATAAAAAATTATTACTGATCCTAATGGATCTTGATCACTTCAAGCTGATTAACGACACGCTAGGACATAAAGTTGGCGACATGCTTTTAAAACAGCTTAGTGACCGGCTCAAAAAACATTTTCAGGATGCCATCGTTATCTCTCGCTTGGGTGGTGATGAATTCGCATTTGCATTTTTCATTGCCAACAATTATCAGGCTATGCAGAAAATTGATAAAATACTTTCTATTGTTGACAGGCCTTTTGCCATTGATAGTTTTTCACTCGATACAAAAGGCAGTATCGGTGCCGCCATTGCACCCGAACATGGGAATACAGCAATGTCTTTGATACGTCGGGCAGATATTGCCATGTATCAAGCCAAGGAGTCAGGTGGTGGATTTGGTATTTATGACCATGAAAAAGATCCTCACAGCGTTGCTCATCTGACATTAATGACAGATTTGCGGCATGTAATCGAGAACGATCAGCTTGATCTTTTTTATCAGCCCAAAATTGACATGAAATCCGGAAAAATAACGGGAGTGGAAGCACTATGCCGCTGGCGCCATCCGGAACAGGGGATGATACGACCAGATATATTTATTGGTTTAGCCGAGCAGATTGGCATGATAAAACCGATTACCCTTTGGGTATTGTATGTTGGAATAAACCAGTGTAAAAAATGGCATCGTGCCGGTATTCCTCTTGGTATTTCCATTAATCTGTCTGCCAATCTTTTACAGGACTCACAGTTACCCTCTCGTATTGCAGATGCTTTAAGAAATGAAGGACTGCCAGCAGAATATCTGACACTTGAAATCACAGAAACAGCTATCATGAAGGATCCTGCTCGTGCAATGGAAATTCTGAAGCAACTCGATGCAATGGGTATCCAGTTATCACTGGATGATTTTGGTACCGGTTATACCTCCCTCTCCTATCTCAAGCACTTGCCCGTTAATGAAATCAAGATAGACAAATCATTTGTTATGGACATGTTACGAGATTCAGATGATGCGACCATTGTCCTTTCCATTATTCAGCTTGCACATAGCATGCAACGTGAGATCGTGGCAGAAGGTATAGAAAGCAGTGAAATATGGGATGCACTTGTTACGCTTGGGTGCGACACTGCACAGGGTTTTTATATGGCCAAACCCATGCCAGCTGATGAACTGGAGCGATGGCTTAAGGAATCACAATGGGGGCTGGGCGAAGAAGCGATTGCCAAACTGGCCTGAATTGACTATCCGGTAGTAAAATTTGCCGGACATTTATCATCTGTCATTTCACATTCAACACTTTCTACTTTGGCATGCACCGATCCTCTCCACATCCAATCCTTGAACTCGGTTACTTTTTGTTCCTCGCCACAAACCAGCATTTCTACACGACCATCCGGTAAATTGTGTGCATATCCGGTAATCCCGAGATCATGTGCCTTGATTTGGGCTGAAGCCCGGTAAAAAACACCTTGCACACGACCGGAAATAAAACAACGTTTACAGACCATTAATCTATTACCACCTTTGCATTCTGGCCGGCACGTAATGTTTCTCCCAAATCACTAAAACTGACATCAACCGGATACAGAGTCGTGCTACCTGCAGGTTTGATTGGTTCAAGCCCGACAAAAAAAACCGAACCATTGAATGTCTTGCCATCAATTCTGACTTCTGCCTTCCTGCCTTCCTTTATTGCAGATAATTTTTCAGCACCAACTGTAATACGAGCCAGCATATGACCTGTTGATGCCAGAGTAATCATGGGCCTGGATTGCAGTGTTGAGATAATTGTCTGGCCCACGCTGGCGTTACGGGCAAGGACAACACCGTCAAATGGGGCATGAATAGCGCTGAACTTCAGTGCCGCTTTCTTCTTTACCAAAACCGCTTCCGCTTTCTTTTCATCTGCCAGTGCCCGTGTATGCCCAAGGTTGGCCTGTTCAAGTTCATGCTCGGATGAAACTGTCCGGTTATACAGTTCCTCAACCCTTGCGAGTTCGCGCTTTGCCTCGATTAGCAATTCCTGTGCCTTTTTCAAATCAGCTTCTGCATGAATCACATCTGCCAGGAATATACTCTCATCAAGTTTTAATAACAGTTGATCTTTTTTAACACGTTGTCCATCCGTAACAGGAACCTCTTTTACAACACCATTAACCAGAACACCCAGCTCAACACGCTCTGGCCATGCCAGTACGGCATCATATTCTGCTGCTGATAAACCTGTGCTTGTGATAGCCAGTAACACCGCCAATACAAAATTAATTTTCATCATGTATTCTCCCCGACAGGGCATCCAGTCTTGCCCATGCCAATTCAATCGCATAACGTGTCTGCGCCTCTTTCAGGCGCGCATCCGAAAATTTCACCATAGAATCACCCAGATTTGTTTTTACTTCCATTTCATACAATGCACGGCTTCTATCAAGATAGAGATCACGATAGTCAACCAATACATTGACCTCCTCAAGTTGTATATACAATGTATCGAGCTCTAACCACAGTTCGAGTATTTTCTGATCAATGTCACGCTCACCGGCAATTAACTCTGCCTGATAATGACGCACATTAGCCTGCTCACGCGCGCTTTCCGCCTTGATACTTCCTCCCTTTGTTAAAGGTATCTCAAGCACCAGTCCCGCCTGAACATCATCTCTGGAACCGAAGCGGCGTTCATACGCGCTGGCTTCAATCTCACCCCTGAGTACCGGCCTGCCACCGGCTTTTGCCGCTGTAACCCGTGTTTGCGCTGACTCAAGTTGTTTGCGCATGGCATGAATGACCGGATTTTTCTCGCGCGCCTCCTTCTGCAGTGATTCTAGCTCGGGCAATTTACGCTCAAGATTTTTCAGTTTAGGTAATTCAAGTGATGATGACAGGCTGTCAGGTCGATTTAGTGCCAGAGCAAGTCTTGCCCTTTGTAAACGCTGGTTTGTCTGACTTGCATAACGGATGCGTCTTGATTTCTGGTAGTCAGATTCCTTTTCCTTAAGAATAATATCTGACACCTGTCCAAGTGCATGTCGGTCTTTCAGTTTATCGAACTCAACGTAATCAACTGACATGGCTTCGTTATCACGAATATATTCCAGATCGGCAAGCAGGACATCAAAGTAACGCGCCATAATCTCGATACGACGTTTATTTGACAAATCCCTGATCAGGAATTCACGGTATTCTACATTTTGTTGTGCTGCTTTTAATAGAGCACTGCTGTAACCAAAATCATAAATTTGTTTCTGGATCAGGAGTGACACCTGATTATCATTGTGACTTTGATTGGTTGCAGTGTTGGATGGATCAATCCATTGCGCCCGTGCTTCAATGGAAGATGTTAGTCCGCTGATGGCATCAACGCCAAGTATGTCGGCCTGAGCCGAATCACGTTTTGCAATAAAACGTTCCATATCCGGGTGTGGTTCATCAACCAGCGACAACGCATATTCAAGCGTCAGCGGTTCCGGTAATTTGTTTTGTGCAAAAGATACCGGTGCTATCTGAACCATAGACAGCATGATCAGTGTCCTGATCAGACGCTTTGCTTCCCCGATATATTTAAAAGGCATTATTTATTGATGTCGTGACTGTTTTCTCTCACGCTTATATTTCGTGAAATTCATTTCTTTGTACAGCCCTTTTTCAACAAATTCCCCCAACCACATAAATTCTTCTACTCCTGCTGTAGCCCCGGTGTAACGCACAATAGGCTTGCCTTTCAGGTCAAAAAAGGCAAAAACAGGTGTTGCACGTACCCGATGCACCTTGAAGGAATAATCCTTGGCTGTCATGTGTTCTCCGTTAAACCCCGTTATTTCTGTACTGCCTTCAATATTGACCGAATACAGCATGAAGTGTTTACGGAAATATTCCTGCACTTCAGGCTGGTTTAAAACCGTTTCTTTCATGCGATGACAAAAAGGGCATTCTTCCATTTCGAAGAATATCAAAATGGCTTTTTTATTTTCATCACGCGCCAGTTCCAGCTCTTCAGGAAAGTCCCCCAGTGTTTCATGAAAAAAATGGGCATAGGGATCTCGAGGTACAGCAGACTGTGCTGCCAGGCTATACATCAACAGCAAGATAGAAAGCGTTTTTGCAATAAGACTCATTTAGCACTGACCTGTTGGACAGCTTTTTTTTTACTGGCTGTATTTTTCTTTTCAATAAATGCTTCGATCATGTCACCTGTCAGCGGACCCACATTACGTGCGATGAGTTTGCCTTCCGGCGAGATTAGATATGTCGTAGGTAAACCCGGTATTGCCCCAAGCAAAATAGAGTCTGGTTTGTCTTCCTTGCGCATCGGAATAATCGGGTAGGTAATCATGAACTCATCAACAAATTTATTCAGTCGTGTCATGGATACTTCTTCATAATTAATTCCAATTACAACAGCAACCTTGTCCTTGTTCTTCTCATGAAAATGGATCAGATCAGGAATTTCTTCAAGACATGGTGGACACCAGGTTGCCCAGTAATTTACAACAACCCATTTGCCTCGATAATCCGATAATTTGATTTGCTGTCCATTTATATCCGTCAGCGTGAGATCAACCGGCTTTTTCTCCTCCTCTGCCATCAAAGATGTCGAAAAGGACAAAAAGAATAGAAAGACGTACTTTACAAATATGTTGCTGACTGCCATGTTGTTTACCTGCCCAATAAATATTGCCTATTAACCTCGGGGTGTCTACGCATTATAGCGGTTTACGGAATCGCGCGATAAACCCCAAAAATGCATATAATGTCGGACAGAACACAATAAGGAAAGTTTCCCCCAAAACAAGGGCTCAGGCATGACGATTATTAAAAAACCGGATTTTATTCAAAGTATTGCAGATGCCCTGCAGTTTATTTCCTATTATCACCCGATAGACTATATCCATGCCCTGCATACGGCTTACCAGCATGAGGAATCAACGGCGGCCAAAGATGCCATGGCACAAATCCTGATTAACTCACGAATGTGTGCAGAGGGGCATCGACCGATATGTCAGGATACAGGTGCTGTCGTGGTGTTTTTACAAATAGGCATGGATGTGCAATGGAAAACCGATTCAAGTGTTGAGGCCATGGTCAATGTTGCAGTCCAGCAAGCATATACCCACCCTGACAATGTCCTGCGCGCTTCAATGGTTGAGGATCCGGCAGGAACACGTAAAAACACGGGTGATAACACACCAGCCATTATTCACACTGAAATTGTGCCTGGCGACAAGGTTGATATCGTGGTCATGGCCAAGGGTGGGGGCTCTGAAAACAAGGCGCGATTTGCTGTACTCAATCCAAGTGACAATCTGGTCGATTGGGTGGTTGAAACAGTCCCTCAGTTGGGTGCGGGCTGGTGTCCTCCCGGAATTCTCGGTATCGGCATCGGTGGTACCGCTGAAAAGGCCATGTTACTGGCCAAGCAATCACTCATGGATCCCGTTGATATACAGGCATTACGTACCAGAGGAGCCAAAACAACAATAGAGAAACTCAGGCTGGAGATTTTTGACAAGGTGAATGCCCTCGGGATTGGTGCACAAGGTCTGGGCGGATTGACCACAGTGCTGGATATTAAAATACGTGATTTTCCTACTCATGCCGCTTCCCTCCCGGTTGCCATGATTCCAAATTGTGCAGCAACACGTCATGTCCATTTCACTCTTGATGGCAGTGGTCCTGCCAGACTGGAACCACCTCGTCTGGAAGACTGGCCAGAAATCACATGGGATGCTGCCAGCGGCTCACGCGGTGTCAATCTGGACAACATTACCCGTGAAGACATTGCTCAATGGAAACCAGGTGACACCCTCCTTCTGACAGGAAAGTTACTGACGGGCAGAGATGCCGTACACAAGCGCATAGCTGATCTGATGGCAAGGGGCGAAGCATTACCAGAAGGGCTGGATTTCACTAATCGCTTCATTTATTACGTCGGCCCGGTCGATCCGGTCAGAGATGAAGTTGTTGGCCCTGCCGGGCCCACTACGGCCACGCGCATGGACAAATTTACCGACATGATGCTGGAAAAAACCGGTCTTTTAGGGATGATTGGCAAGGCAGAACGTGGGTCACAAGCTATTGATTCTATTAAGAAATTCAGCTCGTGCTATCTGGTTGCAACCGGAGGAGCGGCTTATCTTATCGCTCAGGCCATCAAATCCTCCCGAATCGTCGCCTTTGAGGAAATGGGAATGGAGGCTGTTTATGAGTTCGAAGTCGTGGATATGCCCGTTACAGTGGCTGTAGACAGCCAGGGTGAGTCAATACACCAAAGCGGTCCTTCTCTCTGGCGGGTGACAGTCCCTGAATAAACCCCAAAAATCTGTTTGGCTTAAGATCGCTTAATAAATCCCCGATTTATGCCGATAAAACAGCGTATAAACCAGATAATGGCGCTGAAAGATCATGGCAGCACTCAACCTGAAAACCCCAAGCCAGTTCGAGATCGATAATCCCGAGGTTGAAACCAACCCGAACGAGCTCAGGCACTGGATTTCGCACCTCCCGTACACAGACACCAATGCGGTAATTGAAGAAGTAACTCACGCCATCACCGACCTTAATAAACAAAAAGTGCCAGCACAGATCAGACTGACACTGCTTGATATCTATAACGAGCCAGTCAATTTCGTAATTAAGGCAATGGAAGAAGATTATTTGCGTGCCCACCGTCGTCCTACCGACAGAAAAGGATTGCGCGACAAGATGGCCATCACCATGTTCAATGCGCTCTCACTTGGTTACAAGATGGCCGTCATTGATACCATCAACCAAAAAAAGTTGTGGGGACAAGACAAACTACTTGCGCTTGCGATACAACGATCAATTCGTGCACTTAGCCAATTAACTATTATCCATTTCCTTACCTACACAGAAATCACTACCGGTGTCTGGAATGAAATATACCAGTTGTACACCTATGCAGAAGAGAAAAAGCTGACAGATATTCTGATTAAGGAAATTGATAATAAAGAAATCTCTCCAGCCATTTGTTTTAAACAAATAGTCCTGTCCGGCCTGATTGGTGCCTACGGATTCAGGCCTGCTGAAATTATTTCCATTTATCGTTATCTGGGAAATCATGCAAGATCAGCCAGATTGACTGCAGTAAAAAAGGCACCTGATCCTTATGGCCATTTTGTTGTGAATCTGCGCAGTGATGATCGTGCGTACCCGTATGCACAATTGCGTGAGTTTAGGGAAATGGAACACTGGCGAATGATTAATACGGAAGAGCTGCTTATAACCATTATTCACGATATCAAGTCTCTTCGTAAAGGCAAAAAACCATCCAGTATTGGTTTTACCACCATCCACTCTGTTAACCGCTGTATTGAGCTGTTAAAACACCTGCATGTCTCATGGGGTACAGCAGCAATGCGCCACTATCGACGTGAAGATGCCACTGGCAATGTTAATATCGTTAACGGACTCAAAGCCGTTTATTACTTTTTAAATGGTGAGAAGTCATTTAATCCTGAAAAATATGCTGAACCGGTTGATGATAATAAAATTGATCTCACCAATTATTCCAGTAGCTTTACACGCTGTAATGACACCACATTTCCCAAAAGCAATTTTAATTTATTAAATATCAGTGAAGGTGGTATTGCGATACAGACTCCAATAACTGAAAAATTGCCACTGCAAATCGGGCAACTGATTGGCATCGAGACATCTGCAAATAAATGGCATCTGGGTGTTGTTCGCTGGTTCCACAAAAAGGAACATCAGGGGCTCGAAGCCGGTATTCAATATCTAACAAAAGATGCCATGGCGGTAGCTGTACGTACCAGTGTCGGCGACAAGATTGAAACTGAATTCCGTGAAGGTGTGATGTTTACCAGAACTGATACCGAATCAAAAACAGAAACCAATGTTTTACTGGTACCAACAGGATTATACAAACCGGAAAGACAACTAAAGGTAGATCTGGGTAACAGGATTATTGATGTTGTTACACAAGGGCTGATTGAATCCAGCCATCATTTTGATCAAATCAGTGTAAGAATTAAATAACACCTTACATACAAAAATAAAAAAAGGGCCCATAGGGCCCTTTTTTAACAGCTATTAATTCTAGTCCAGATAGCTTCTATCAGAACTTTCAACTGAACCAATGCTCCATGAACCACGGGTCTTGGCATGGTGTACTGCCTGACCAGCTTCACTTGCTGAAACATTGTAATCAATTTCAAAACGCTGTCCTGGATAGATCAAATCAGCATCCTGAATTTTTGCACTGTTAGTCTTGTAAATCAGTGGCCACTGGAAAGGATTTCCATAAACACTGCTCTTGGAAGAAATATCCCAAAGGTTGTCACCACTTACCACACGATAAGATGACTGACGTCCACCTTGTTCTTCAGTTGCCCCACCAGTAGCATAATAATCACCACCGCTGGAAAAATTGGAACAACCTGCTGTCAGACCAACTGACAGTGCTGCCGCTGCTATTGCTGTAAATTTACCGAGTTTGAAGATCTTCATATTTTCAACTCCCATTCTACTGTTATTGGGTAGCCCACATTCCGGGGTACTATCCCTCTACTTCCGGTGTACTACCACAACCTGACACCAGCACCCTGAGGAGAATTTCCTTTAAATTCATGCTGTTACGCAAGAAACCTGCTCGGTACATCCTGTACGCTTTCCCCTGCCAATTAACTGATTTATCGGCTGTAGCCCGAAAATCTTTAGCTATAAAAGCAGTAATATATTAAATAAAAGACAGTAAAATCAAGTTATTAGACATAAATCACATATGTGGTATGGTTGTCACCTTAAAGTCCGGCGGGTAAAGTGAAGCCCGACCTCTGACTCAGGACAGAATAGCAATTATGAGCACGACCATTTTCCATAACCCACGTTGCAGTAAATCACGGGCCACACTAGAGCTCCTGACAAAAAATCAGCAGGAGCCGGAAATAATTGAATATCTGAAATCACCACCGAGTCGGGATCAATTGGTTACGATCCTTGATAAATTGTGTATGGAACCTCGAGATTTAATGCGCACACATGAAGCACCGTACAAGGAAAACAATATGGATAATCCTGCCCTGCAGCGGGATGAGTTGATTGATTTCATGATTCAATTTCCGGTACTGATAGAACGGCCCATTGTTATTCATCAGGATAAGGTTGCTATTGGACGTCCACCGGAAAATATATTGAAAATTCTCTAAGAGAAAATAATGGATATTCTTGTTTTATATTACAGTCGCCATGGTGCTGTTGCTGAAATGGCTAATCACATTGCACGCGGCATTGAAGAAATTGATGGGGCACAGGCGCGACTACGTACTGTGCCGGAGGTATCTACAGTATGTGAAGCAACTGAAGATACCATCCCTGAAAGTGGTGCTCCTTATGTCACTCTGGATGATATGAAGCAATGTGCCGGTCTTGCTCTCGGCAGTCCAACACGCTTTGGTAATATGGCTGCACCCCTTAAGTATTTTATAGATTCAACCAGCCCAATCTGGCTAACTGGCGCACTGACTGGGAAACCGGCTTCTGTTTTTACTTCCACATCCAGCATGCATGGCGGACAGGAAACGACTCTTATCAGTATGATGTTGCCATTACTTCATCACGGTATGCTAATTGCCGGTGTCCCTTATGGCGAAACAGATTTGATGCATACAACGACCGGTGGCACCCCCTATGGCACCAGCCACTATGCCGGACCTGATAATAAACTTGCCGTCAGCGAAGAAGAAAAACGCCTTTGCCGCATACAAGGGAAACGACTGGCTGAACTGGCCTTAAAACTGAAATCTGAATAATGTCTCCGGTAAAACTGTCATGGACAATAACGCTGACAGGTTATTTTGGCCTGCTTGTCCTGATAGCACTTTGGTATACCGTGCTGGCACCGTCTGTCCATGTCCCGGTTTTTGTTATGTTGATTGTTTTTGCTACCCCACTGCTGTTTCCCTTGCGTGGGTTATTGCATGGGCGCCGCTATACTTTTCAGTGGAGTAGTTATCTGGCGCTGTTTTACCTGATCCATGGCATTGTGGAAGCCTATAGCACGCCAGCAGAAAGAATGCTTGCCGGTTTAGAAATATTGTTTAGTCTACTATTATATACAGGGTGTATACTTTACGCGCGGCTGGCACACCAATAATTATTATAAATCAAGGGAATCTGTAAAGAGGCTCAAAATGTTTAATCAAAACCGTTTGTTTCGTTCCATCCTGTTTTTTATCACTATCACTGTTTCTGCTGGTGTTTCTGCTGATGAACTGAAAAATGGCATGATGGCATTCCAAAGTGGTGATTACCAACAGGCAATGAAAGTCTGGCGACCTCTGGCTGAAGATGGAAATATGATCGCCCAATTCAGTCTCGGGATGATGTATCACGATGGTTTTGGGATTGAAAAAAATGAAATTGAGGCCGCAGACTGGTTTTTAAAATCAGCTGAACAGGGCTTTGCACCCGCCCAATTTAATCTGGGTAATGCCTATAAGTTTGGACGCGGTCTGCAACAAAATACAGCACTGGCTATTCAATGGTGGCATAAGGCCGCTGATCAGGAATCTGCTTCAGCACAGTTTAATCTTGCTATTGCCTATTACTATGGTGATGGCGTTGTAAAAAACGAATCCGAAGGAATGAAATGGTTTCGCAAAGCGGCAGAAAACAATCATCCGGAAGCAAAAAGAAAACTGGAAGGAGAGCTAAGAGAAGCAAATGCAAGCATGCCAACCAGAATTGCAGTCAGTGCAGAACCTCCTCCCATGATCGAAGAACCGGTTAGCAGAGTCACTCTTATTGATAATGTGGAAGTCAAAACTCCAACAGAAGAACAGGTTAGTGAAGATGACAAAATGGAATCAGCACATTTTGAAAACATGACAACACCTATTGTTAAATTACCACCAATTGATAATGAAATATCTGAATCTGCAGTGAAAAAGACACCAGCTGTTGCATTATTAAAGCCTGAAATAGAAAGGCCGGTGCGCGCTACTATCAAAACAGAAAATGACATCATGCCGGAAACATGGATACTGTCACAAACACCGGATAAATTTACTATTCAGCTTATTTCCGGCTCTGATAAAAATGCTGTTGAAGCCTATGCAAGAAAAAATGGTTTAACCGGTACTCATGCAATCGGATCATATGAAGTCAAAGGGAAACGATGGTATGCATTGATATACAAGGTTTTTGACAGCGGTAGTGAAGCACGTCAGGCACTTGCAGAATTACCCGAAGAAATCAAAAAGCGTTCGCCATGGGTAAGAAGATTTCAGGAATTACAGTCTGCGATTACACGCAGTATGCCTGGTATGGATGCAGGAGAAAGTTAATCACCTCTTATCTCCTGATCACTCATGGCAATCTTGCGTAAATACAGGGCAAGCTCAGCTTCTGCATCATCTTTACTTTCAAATGGCCCCACATCTTTACCCTCTCTGGTCGCAAAGTACCATTCAGTGCCAACATTAAATACTCGTGCACTTCTGAAAGGACTATGACCTTCTTCTCCTTTTCGCCTTAAACCCATGCACTACTCCCGAATATAAAAAATAATTATTTTAATATAGGTGAATAATATAAAAATGATACTCCCATATTTTATTTATTTATTTTCAATAACTTATAACAACCAAAATATCGCCTGAAAATATTATACCCCTTTGGTAAAACTGGATAACGTTTAATTGATCTATATCAATGTAAAACTAAATGGCTTTGATAAAGTTGCAACCGTCACTGAGAAGTGGCACCGGTTGGTGGAAGATTCTGATGACCATTCAGCTTGTCTTTCAACCACAACACACTTGTAGCAATCTGGTCCCACATAACTAACCTTACCAAGGTTAGGGTCGTTGGAACCACCAACCGGAAAATTTACTTGTCTCACAAGCCCGACGCCAAGTAATGTAACCCCGCCTGCCCGGCGGGGTTTTTTTTAGGATACTATTTTTCCAGTAAAACTGAAACAGCAGCATTAATTAGCTGTATTTGCTCCTTTTCCCCGCCTCTATCCGGATGATGCTCCATAACCAGTTGTCGGTATCGACTTTTGATAACGCTATCGTCTACCGGATCTTCCAGACCCAATTGAGCCAGCGCTTCTTCTCGGCCATCTTGTCTGGAAAGGCGCGTCCAGAATGAAGCCAGCATTTCATAAACATCCTGTTCGGTTGTCGCCTCCAGTTGTGAAATATCCAGGTAATAATCACGTAATGGATCGTGTTCAGTTAGTGCTTCGTTACCATTGAGATATGGTAATAACCGAATAGATAACGGCCCAATTTCCAAATGTCCCGCTTTGGTTTCATGCAACTGGTCGCGTAATTTATACAAGGTATGAAACAACAGAAAATGAAGATTGAACAATGCCTGTGCATCATCCAGCCGGTCAGGTACGTTTATCCCGCACCCACCGGCTTTCAGCTCCTGTATCAAATCAAACTCGCTGATGCCGTCAGGGTGACTATGTAATGTCTCCAGCAATATTTTTTGCGGAATCAGTGAATCAGATGTGGACATGCTTTCATTATAGTCACTACAAGCACCCATATCCGTTATTTAAACAATTGCAACAGGATCATGACCTCTCCAACAAGACCTGTAGTATAGGCAAGACTTCTTAACCACGGGATACCCAATGTATAGATAACCAGATATGCAATACGTGAATAAAAAAACAGGGTCACACCCATGACCGTCATTTCATTTGAAACACCGGTAATGTGAGCAATCAATACCAGTGGCACAAAATGAATCATATTCTCATTCATATTGTCGTGCGCAGCGCGGGCACGTTCCGCCCATTCTGGTAAAGCGGGTACATTTTCCCGGTTACCAAATACTGTATTAAATCCCCAGTATTTGAAATAGGCGACTACATAGGGAAAATAATAAAACATGGCCAGAATGATAATGTATATAAGCGTTTGCAGTTCAGTTGTCATTTTTATTCCTCCATTGACTTTGTGCCAAAATATATTGACATAAATATTTAGTTAGGTAAACTAACTTTATGGCAAAGATCGACTTGATGGGGCTTATGACTGCGATCCGAAGTTATGAACAGCGTCTTACGTTAGTACTACTCGATCCTGCTTTAACTGTGTCACAACTTCGCATGTTGATGACCATTAATGGTCACACGGATGTGACGTCATCTTATCTAAGCGAACAACTGAAAA
>Ga0224506_10001832_pt1 | contig 14942 bp, 13 predicted proteins | sample SF_Jan12_sed_USG_2_FD_169108 | JGI IMG/M metagenome (GOLD analysis project Ga0224506, IMG submission 169108) | Sediment microbial communities from San Francisco Bay, California, United States - SF_Jan12_sed_USGS_8_1 | ecosystem: Environmental > Aquatic > Marine > Sediment | place: USA... | reverse complement strand
TATTTAAAATCTGCAAGTTGGCTGTATGCTTGCGTTAGAGTTGTATGGTATTTTTTATTTTTACATTCAACAAACGATATAATTTTTTATGCAGTTAAGTTAAGCTTAAGTGAGTCGTGAGAGCGGAGATAAATAAATGAATCCAAATTATCCAATTCCACTAAACAGTGTTCGATATTTTTATCAGGCGGCAAAATTAGGCAGCTTTAAAAAAGCTGCTGAAAAGTTATTTGTTACTGAAGCTGCTGTAAGCCAGCAAATCAGAAATCTGGAATCTGTATTAGGCGTTCAATTATTTGTAAGAGGTCATCAAAAAGTTGCGCTGACACAAAAAGGCGAAGAGTTACTACCTTATGTTAACACTGCATTTGAGGCCTTATCACAAGGTATTAATAGTATTTCTGATGATAAAAACGATGATCAATTAGTTATTAGCACAACACCGTCATTTGCTTCAAACTGGTTAATTTCAAAATTAAATGAATTTAGAAAGCTATATCCGGACATTAAAATTCGCCTTGATGCAACCAGCGAATTGTGTGATTTTGAAGCGGGTAATATTGATGTTGCGATAAGATATGGTAAAGGAAATTATGGTAGCTTAAGCACAGATCTCTTAATGTTTGATCCCTACGTTTTAACTTGTCACCCGGATTTAATAGAAAACAACAAATTTACTTCTTCATCGCTGAATAAATTACCATTTATATTAGAAGATACCAGTGAATGCGCAAACGCATTAAAAGGTTTTGCTAGCCATTATCAGCTTAAAGATGAAGTTTTAAATGATGCAATTAAATTGAATGATACCAGTTTCGCTTTATCTTCAATTCTTGCCAGGCAAGGTGTCAGTCTTTTTCGTCTTAGTATGATAGCCAAATACATATATGAGGGTCAGTTGATTTATTGTATTGATTTTATTTATGATGATTACAATTTTTATGCGGTATATCAACCCATGAGCCTTAATAAAAGGTCAGTTAACAATTTCCTTAACTGGTTAAAACCTGAAATGGCAAAAACAGCGGAATATATTAAACCTTTGATAAAATAAAAAAGGCTCCAAAGATTGAAATATATCCGGAGCCTTTAGTCAAACAGGATTAAACCTATCTTTGTTCAATAGGTTTAACATCTCTTTCAGACAAACCAGTGTATAGCTGTCTTGGACGACCAATCTTCTGAGTAGGCTCTGAAATCATTTCTGACCATTGTGAAACCCAGCCAACGGTTCTTGCCAAAGCAAAGATAACCGTAAACATATTGGTTGGAATGCCTATTGCGTCCAGGATAATACCTGAGTAGAAATCAACATTAGGATAGAGTTTCTTTTCAACGAAATAGGGATCTTCCAAAGCGATTTTTTCAAGTTCCATAGCTACTTGCAAAATCGGATCATCCTGCTTGCCTGTCGCTTTTAATACTTCATGAGCGCTTTCACGCATTACTTTCGCACGTGGGTCAAAGTTTTTATAAACACGATGGCCAAATCCCATCAAACGGAAAGGATCATTCTTGTCTTTTGCTCGAGCGATATATTCAGGAATGTTTTTAACATCACCAATCTCCTGAAGCATTTTCAAGCAGGCTTCATTGGCACCGCCATGAGCAGGCCCCCATAGAGAAGCAATACCAGCCGCAATACAAGCAAAAGGATTTGCGCCTGATGAACCAGCCAGTCTTACCGTTGAGGTAGAACAGTTTTGTTCATGATCAGCGTGTAAAGTAAATATTCTGTCCATCGCCTTGACCAGAACCGGATCCGGTTTTGAGTCACTTGATGGCATACTGAACATCATATGTAAAAAGTTTTCTGCATAGGACATTTCGTTTCTTGGGAATACAAAAGGATGCCCTTTTGAATAGCGATAACACATTGCAGCTATAGTTGAAACTTTTGCAATAAGCCTGAAACCACTTTTTTCACGATGAATTGGATTATTAATGTCAAGAGAGTCATGGTAGAAAGCAGAAAGCGCACCTACAACGCCAACCATAATGGCCATAGGATGTGCATCTCTACGGAAACCACGGAAGAACATGGCCAATTGCTCGTGAACCATTGTGTGATTGTTAATTCGGTCAACAAAAGCCTTTTTTTGCTCTACATTTGGTAAGTCACCATTTAAAAGTAAATAGGAAACTTCCATAAAATCACAACTTTGTGCCAATTGTTCAATCGGGAAGCCTCTGTAAAGTAATATTCCTTTACCACCATCAATATAAGTGATTTTTGACTCGCACGAAGCAGTGGACATGAAGCCCGGGTCATAGGTGAAATACCCGTTTTTTACCAATTGAGACACGTCAATTACATCATTTCCTTCAGTTGGTGAATAGACTGCAAGATCCAACTCTTCGCCGTTTGGTAATACTAGTTTGGCGGATTTGTCTGACATGATTTTTTAACTCCTGAGATTGGTTGTTCAATCATTATGATTGTTTTTAAATACTAACTGAATAAGTAACTGGCCATGCGTTGACCATCTATTTCTATTTTCTAAACTTATTATAGACTATTTTGGGTTTGTACTATAAAGAAACCAGATTTTTTGTCAATTGATTGATATCAGTTATTATTCAAAAATATATATAAATTTTGAAAGGTTTATATTAAAAATTTTTATAAAATGCCACTTTAGTTTGAATTCAAAAGTCATGCTCTATATAATCGCCAACCTTGAAATATTGCGTTAGATGCTGATTAATTTGTCTTACAGTAGACAGAATGAGCAGTAAAGTAAAAAAGTACAGATTATTTTTCGCAATAATATGTATTTTCGCTTAAAATTGTTACCAGAATTACCCTTTTTATCACATAGACTAGAGAAGAGTTTATATCGTGAACAACAAAAGACCTATTAATCTGAATCTGTTTGCATTCAGATTTCCCGTTACTTCAATTTCTTCCATTTTGCATCGTGTTACCGGTGTTTTGCTTTTTGTGGCAATTCCCGTTGTGTTGTGTGTTTTGCAAATGAGTTTAACCTCTGATGGTTTTGCTGAAGTTAAATCCTACTTTGCCAATGATTTGATTAAACTTGCAATCTGGCTGGTGCTTTCTTCTGTTGCTTACCACATTATTGCAGGTGTCAGACATTTGCTGATGGATGCAGGAATTGGCGAGACATTAGAAGGCGGAAGATTCGGTTCCTACGCTGTGATTGTGTTAGGTGTTATTTCGGCCGTTTTACTGGGAGTATATATATGGTAACTTCAGCGACAAGCCTGGGTAGAAGTGGCTTACATGACTGGATAATTCAGCGTACAACTGCCGTCGTTTTAGCTGCATACATCGTTTATCTTGGCAGCTTTATCTTTACAGCAGATAAAATTGACTTCCCAGTCTGGATACAGTTATTTAGTCAATTGTGGTTCAAGATTTTTTCACTGTTAGCAATTATTTCGCTCAGTTTTCATGCCTGGGTTGGTTTGTGGATTGTTTTTACAGATTATGTCAAATCCCATGCAATTCGATTCGTATTACAAATTATTGTTAATTTATCATGCCTCGCGTTTATCATCTGGGGCGCATTAATTCTTTGGAGCGTATAAATGGGCGTACCAGTTTATACTTATGATGCTGTCATAGTTGGCGGTGGTGGAGCTGGCATGCGAGCTTCTTTACAGCTTGCCAAGTCAGGGCAGAAAGTCGCGTTAATTTCAAAAGTCTTTCCAACCCGTTCTCATACAGTTTCAGCGCAAGGCGGAATTACCGTCGCACTTGGGAATAGCCATGAAGATGATTGGCGCTGGCATATGTTTGATACTGTTAAAGGTTCTGATTACATAGGTGATCAGGATGCCATCGAATACATGTGTCAATCCGGTCCCGATGCAATTTTGGAACTGGAACACATGGGCTTGCCTTTTTCTCGTCTGGAAAATGGTAAAATCTATCAAAGACCATTTGGTGGACAATCCAAAAATTTTGGCGGTGAACAGGCTGCAAGAACTGCAGCAGCGGCAGATAGAACCGGTCATGCATTATTGCATACGCTATATCAACAGAATCTGGCGGCAAAAACCCAGTTTTTTAACGAATGGTACGCGATTGACCTGTTAATGAATGATCAGGGACAATGTTGTGGTGTTTTTGCCATGTCGATCGAAACAGGTGAAATTGCATTATTCAAATCTCGCGCAACGGTTTTCGCAACAGGTGGTGCAGGCAGAATATTTGCTTCTACTACCAATGCATTGATTAATACCGGTGACGGTGTTGGTATGGCCTTAAGAGCTGGTATCCCGGTACAGGATATCGAAATGTGGCAGTTCCATCCAACCGGTATTGCTGGTGCAGGCGTTTTGGTAACGGAAGGTTGCCGAGGCGAAGGTGGCTATCTGGTCAATAAAGATGGCGAAAGATTTATGGAGCGCTATGCACCTAATGCCAAAGATCTGGCAAGTCGTGACGTTGTGGCGCGTTCAATGACCAAAGAAATACTCGAAGGCAGAGGCTGTGGGCCTAATGGCGATCATGTGATGTTGAAACTTGATCATTTAGGTGCAGATACCTTAAATGGTAAATTGCCTGGCATCTGTGAATTATCCAAAACCTTTGCTCATGTTGATCCTGTTGAAGCACCTATTCCTGTTGTACCGACCTGTCACTATATGATGGGTGGTATTCCAACCAATAAATACGGACAGGTTATTGGCAAAAAAGCCGGGCAGAAAGAATATATTGTTGATGGCTTGTTTGCTGTCGGTGAAATTGCCTGTGTATCTGTACATGGTGCAAACAGACTTGGCGGAAACTCGCTGCTTGATTTGGTCGTATTTGGTCGAGCAGCAGGTATGTTCCTTGAAAATTCATTGAAGGAAGGTATGCCACACAGTAATTATTCGGAAGAAAATCTCGATCAAACAGTTTCTCGCTACCAGCGTTGGGAAAATACCGAACAAGGTGAAGACCCAATGACGATCAAAAGAGAAATGCAGCAAATTATGCAAAATCACTTTGGCGTATTCAGAACTGGTGATTTGATGGAAAAAGGCATGAAAATGCTTGATGAAGTGGCTGAAAAACTAAAATCAGCGCATTTATCTGACAAGTCTAAAGCATTTAACACCATGCGTATTGAATGTCTGGAGCTTGAAAATCTGATGTCAACAGCCAGAGCTACAGCCAAGGCCGCCAATTTCAGAACTGAAAGTCGTGGCGCACACAGTCGCGAAGATTATCCAGACAGAGATGATGAGAACTGGTTGATCCATTCCTTGTATTATCCTGAAACCGATGATATGGACAAGCGTGAAGTTAACATGAAGCCGGAAACTGTAGATGCATTTCCACCTAAGGCAAGAACATACTAGGGTAGCATGACATGATTAAGCAATTTTCAATATATCGATACAATCCAGAAGTTGATCAAAAGCCCTATATGCAAGATTACCAACTGGAAGTAGAAGAAGGTTCAGATATGATGGTTCTTGATGCGCTAATTGCGTTGAAGGAACAGCAGGATCCTACTTTAACCTTCAGGCGTAGTTGCCGTGAAGGGGTTTGTGGTTCAGATGGCATAAATATGAATGGTAAAAACGGGCTGGCCTGTATTACCCCTTTATCTGAATTTAAAGGTAAAAAGATAATTGTCAGACCTTTGCCAGGTTTACCTGTCATTCGTGATCTGGTTGTCGATATGGCTCAGTTTTATCGTCAATATGAAAAAGTCAGACCTTATCTGATTGCCAATGATGAACCGCCAGCAAGAGAAAGGTTGCAGTCTCCTGAAGACAGAGCCAAACTGGATGGTTTGTATGAATGCATTCTATGTGCCTGTTGTAGTACATCCTGTCCGTCATTCTGGTGGAATCCTGACAAATTTATCGGTCCATCAGGTTTATTGCAAGCCTATCGTTTTATCATTGATAGTCGCGATACAGAAACCAGTGAAAGACTTTCTGATCTGGATGATGCTTACAGTATTTTCAGATGTCGTGGCATTATGAACTGTGTAAGCGCCTGTCCAAAAGGTCTTAATCCGACTCAGGCTATTGGTCATATCCGCTCAATGTTATTGGCACAAGGTGTATAAATAGCAGAATTTTGCAGATAGACTATTATTTATAAACACGAATTAAACAGTTTTTGAATTTCAAAGGCTGTTTATTTTTTTAATAAGATACGCTTTTTATTATTGCAGATTTAAATCTCAAAACAGTTTCAACTTAAAAAATATGGAATCCACAAATGAATTTACACGAATATCAAGGTAAACAACTCTTTAGAGAATACGGGTTGCCTGTTTCATCAGGTATTGCCGTTGATTCTCCAAAAGCTGCATTTGAGGCAGCTGGTCAAATTGGTGGCGACAAATGGGTTGTTAAAGCTCAGGTTCATGCTGGCGGCAGAGGTAAGGCTGGTGGCGTTAAACTGGTTAACACCAAAGAAGAAGTTAAAGAATTCGCCAGACAGTGGTTGGGTAAGAATCTTGTTACTTATCAGACCGATGAGAATGGCCAGCCTGTTTCCAAAATTTTAATTGAAGAATGTACTGATATTGCTAAAGAACTTTATCTGGGCGCAGTAGTTGACCGTTCAACTCGCCGGGTTGTATTCATGGCATCTACTGAAGGTGGTGTGGAAATAGAAAAAGTAGCCGAAGAAACACCGGAAAAAATTCACAAAGCCATTATCGATCCGTTAGTTGGTGCACAACCTTATCAGGGTCGTGAATTGGCTTTCAAAATGGGTTTGACAGGTAAAAATATCAAGCAATTTACTCATATTTTTTTGCAATTATCTAAATTATTCCATGATTTGGATTTGGCATTACTGGAAATTAATCCACTGGTTATTACTGCTGCTGGCGATTTACATTGTCTTGATTCAAAAATCAATATTGACGGTAATGCGGTTTATCGTCATGCAAAGTTGAGAGATATGCATGATCCTTCTCAGGAAGATGAAAGAGAATCTCACGCTGCATCCTATGATCTAAACTATGTTGCTCTTGATGGAAATATTGGTTGTATGGTGAATGGCGCCGGATTGGCAATGGGTACAATGGATATCGTTAACTTACATGGTGGTTCACCTGCTAACTTCCTTGATGTTGGTGGTGGTGCAACTAAAGAGCGCGTTGTTGAAGCTTTTAAAATTATTTTAACTGACGAAAATGTTAAAGCAGTACTGGTTAATATTTTTGGTGGTATCGTTCGTTGTGACCTGATAGCAGAAGGTATCATCGGAGCAGTTGAGGAAGTTGGTGTAAAAGTACCGGTTGTTGTAAGACTGGAAGGTAATAACGCTGATGTTGGACAAAAAGTATTGGCTGATAGTGGTTTGAACATTATCGCTGCAGAAAGCTTAAAAGATGCTGCCGTTAAAGTTGTTTCAGCAGCGGAGGGCAAATAAATGAGTATATTAATAGATAAAAACACCAAGGTTATTTGTCAAGGCTTCACTGGTTCTCAAGGTACATTCCATTCCGAGCAAGCCATCGAATATGGCACTAAAATGGTTGGTGGTGTTACACCGGGAAAAGGCGGACAAACGCACCTTGGCTTACCTGTATTTAACACGGTAGCAGATGCTGTGGCGCAAACTGGTGCAGAAGCTTCAGTGATTTACGTACCGGCTCCATTTTGTAAGGATTCTATTCTTGAAGCAGCCAATGCAGGTATCAAGTTGATAGTGTGTATTACAGAAGGTATCCCAACGCTGGATATGCTTGATGCAAAGGTCAAGTGCGACGAATTAGGTGTCAGATTAATCGGCCCTAACTGCCCAGGTGTAATCACACCCGGAGAATGCAAGATTGGTATTATGCCTGGACATATTCACTTACCAGGAAGAGTTGGTATTGTTTCACGTTCAGGTACATTGACTTATGAAGCGGTTAAACAAACCACAGACATTGGTTATGGTCAATCAACCTGCGTTGGAATTGGCGGAGACCCAATTCCGGGTTCAAACTTTATTGATGTTTTGGAAATGTTCCAGAATGATGATAAAACAGAAGCTATTGTGATGATTGGTGAAATTGGTGGGACAGCAGAAGAGGAAGCAGCTGCCTACATTAAAAAGAATGTCACTAAGCCAGTTGTATCTTATATTGCTGGTGTTACAGCGCCTCCCGGAAAAAGAATGGGGCATGCTGGCGCAATCATTTCAGGTGGTAAAGGTACGGCAGATGAAAAATTTGCGGCTCTGGAAGATGCTGGCGTAAAGACCGTTCGCAGTCTTGCCGATATTGGTACAGCACTGAAAGAAATTACTGGCTGGTAAAAGACGTAAAGTTAAAAGTTGTTTTTTTAAAGGCCAGGTTTCTGGCCTTTTTTATATGTAATTTCAAAATTCTATAATTGTTGCTATTATTTTAATAACTTATTTGTATTGCCTAACTAAGCACTTTTGATTATATTAGTTATAAATAATATTCCAGCGGAGGATTGTGTTGGATGAAAACAGGCAAGGACATAAAAATACTGATAGTTGACGATGTATCTGACAACATTCAACTTGCTATGAGTATTTTAAAAGAAGAGAGTTATAGCCTTTCTTTTGCCACTAGCGGCAAAGAGGCGTTGTATTTAATAAAAAAAATACCTTTCGATCTCGTTTTGTTGGACATAATGATGCCTGATTTGGATGGCTTTGAAACTTGTCGACAAATCAAGCTGGACCCTAATATCAAACATATACCTGTGATATTTCTGACGGCAAAAGCAGATGTTGATTCAATTACAAATTCTTTTTCAGTTGGCGCCGTAGACTTTTTAGTTAAACCTTTTCACCCTTCTGAGCTAATTGCCCGTGTTAAAACGCATCTGGAATTATCTTTTGCAAAGCAAATGCTAAAAAAAGATAATATTGAGATAAATCTTAAAGCAAAACTGCAGGGAGAAAGATTACTTAAAGAAATAGAAGAGAATCAGCGAGAGATGATTTACGTCTTAATGGAGGTAATGGAGTCAACATCTGATGAGACGGGTAAACATATTAAGCGAGTGGCTGAATACTCCAAACTTTTAGCTCATCACACTGATTTTTTAACTGAGGAAGATGAAACTATTCTGTTTCATGCTTCACCTATGCATGATATTGGAAAAATTTCAATTCCTAAGGATATTCTTCACAAACCTGATCGTCTCACGGAAGAGGAATTTGAAATTATTAAAACTCACACTCTAAAAGGAAAGGAAATTTTCAAGAGGTCTAACCGAAAACTATTAAAAGCAGCATCAATAATTGCATCTCAACACCATGAAAAATGGGATGGAAAAGGTTATCCAAGTGGGTTAAAAGGAGAAGAGATTCATATCTATGGAAGAATTGTAGCCTTAGCTGACGTTTTTGATGCTTTAACTCATAAACGGCAGTATAAAGATGAATGGAGTATTGATGACTCGGTCAAATATATTAAAGAGCATAGTGGAACTCAATTTGACCCTCGGCTAGTCGATATTTTTGTTGAGCATTTGCCACAGTTTATAGAAATTTCCAAATTATAATCTATGATGTTTGCTTCAAAATCCAGTTAAACAAATGTTTACAATTACTTAAATTATATTCACTATCAGTTCCTGAACAGGCTGTTTAAACACATTATCATAATTAATTTAATTAGTTTGAATAATTGTTTCACTTCTTAAGTTTTACTAATTACTAAATTATTGTAACAATAGCCGAAATTGTATATAAATCATTAAATTGATTTATATCAGATACAAAGTTTTAAGTTAGCCTTAGACTATTCATCCCAAATACAGGTATATCTATGACTGAAGTAAAAAAAGAGTTCAGTGAACAACTTGCAAATATAAGATTGTCTATCGACAAAATTGATGAGTCGATAGTAGAGTTGTTAAAACAGCGTTCTGAATGTGTTAAACAAATTGCCATAATAAAATGTAGCAGTGGTCAGGCTATTTATGACCAAAGCCGTGAAGCCACCATTCTGGATAACATAGTTAAAAATAATCCCACCAATTATCAATCAGTTGATCTTGCCAACATTTTTCATGCCATTTTACGTGCAGGTCTTAATCAACAGCTTCTGTTTCGCAGTGAATTGAAAGATTAGACCAGTTGAAAAAATAAGAAAAAAAGCCTTTAAAGTCGTTTTTATGACTATACTGCATAAATAACTTATTTTTGCTTATCTAGAGGTTGATGTAGCGGTCTTCTTGTATAAATGGATATTACTGTCAGATTTTGCCTGAGATTGGCAATATTTTCTTCTATTGTACTCGTATGCGTACTAATAGCCTGCTTGATAAGAATCAGCGAGTTGGGCATTGTTAGAGATGGTCTGTTGGCTGATAAAAGTGCAGTTTTACTTCATACAGAAAGATTCAAACAGCAATCTGAAACCATATCAGAAGCAATAACGCTATTTACCTCAACCGGTTACCAACACTATGAGAACAAGTATCTGAAGATAATTGGTAATGCAGGTACAAATCGAGAACTTTTTTTAAATCAACAGATCCTTAACCATGCTCACGCTATCACCAACGATGGTATTCATCAGGCCTATTATCAGCGGTTAGCTGAAATATCATTATCACAATTCGAAATTGAGAAACTGAACGAAGTTGAGTTTTATTTTATTCAATTGGTTAAAATGAATAATAAATTTTATAATTCTCATTTGGTTGATTTTCAGAAAAACAGAATTGACCTGCTTGAAATTCTTAAACAAATGCATGAATCAGACGATTATAAAACTGCTGAAGAAAAGCAGAATTTGTCAGTAAATGAGTTTTCACAATCGATATCAAAGAGAGTAAATGCAAGAATCAGCTATATTGATTATGAAATCTCACGTTTTGAACGCATCACCTATGCGGTTGCAATAGTATTAATTGTTTTAGTATTTATACAATATTGGTATATCAATGAATATGTGCTTAAACCGATTGCTCAAATTACAAAAGAAATTAAAAAGCTCCCCAAAAATAATACGGATAACCTTCCTATAAAGATCTCAAATGATGAAGTCGGGTTAATGATTAAGAGTTTTTACAATATGCGTAAAAAAATGTTGCGTGATTATTTTGCAGTCAAAAACCTTGCTTTAAAAGACCCCTTAACTGACATCTATAACAGAAGGGCATTTTTTGAGTTAACTGATTATATTTATGAAACATCAGTCAGAAACAAGAAAAATTTTACTTTGGCAATATTTGATATAGACCATTTTAAAATGATAAATGACCAATATGGTCATAGCATTGGTGACAAGGTTCTTATTGATATGACGAAATTAGTTAAAACTCGATTAAGAAAAAGTGATGTGTTTGCTCGTTTTGGCGGTGAGGAATTCATAATCGTGTTTCCTAATGCAACGCTTGATATTGCATCTAAAATAATCAGTGAATTAAAAAGTATTCTGGAAAGCCACAAATCAACTGAGCACAAAATTTCAATAACTATCTCTGCAGGAATTGCACAAGTACTGAATTGTCTTTCTTTAAAAGAAATGATAGAAAAAGCCGATCAGGCAATGTATCAGGCAAAAACGCGTGGCAGAAACAGAATTGTTATTGATCAATCCTGAGAATTATTTTTCCAGATATTGAAGTTTGTCCTTAATACCATCCCACTTTTCAGCTTCTTCTAACGGCTCTTTTTTTGTCACAATATTTGGCCATTTTTGTGCCAGTTCTGCATTTAATTCAATATAATGTTTTTGGTCAGATGGAAGATCATCTTCTTCAAAAATTGCTTCAGCAGGACATTCCGGTTCACATAGTGCGCAGTCAATACATTCGTCAGGATCAATAACGAGAAAGTTGGGACCTTCATAAAAGCAATCAACTGGACAAACTTCTACGCAGTCTGTGTATTTGCATAAAATACAGTTGTCAGTTACTACAAAAGCCATCGATGTAATCCTTGGAATATTGAGGTTGGTTTAAAAGCGCGTATTTTATCGAATAATAATGTTAAGTTGAACTGAATATTAAAAATTTGACACATTTAATTTTTGGTTAACCGATAAATCAGTTCCAAAGCTTCCTTTGCAGTGATTTCATCAGGATTGATGCTATCAAGGATTGCCAGTTTCTGAAGACGATTATCATTTTGCAATTCTTGCTTTGATTCAGCTTTGGATACAGGTTGATTTACCTTGTTAATTGAAAAATCAGTTTGTTCACCTTTGATTTCAAATTGACTTTGATAATCTTTTGCCAAACCGGTTATTTCTGAATTGATGCCGGCAAGTTTAGCCACGTGAATACCATAACTTTTGCTGGCAGGACCGGGATGGATTTGATGATCGAGGATCAGGTTATCATCATGTAAAACTGCACCAAAGTGCATATTCCTGATTTTGCTCAAACTTTGTGACAAGGTGGTCAATTCAAAGTAATGGGTTGAAAACAGGGTAAAGGGTGTAATTGTCTTAATCAGATATTCCAGCGTTGCCCAGGCTATTGCCATACCATCATAGGTGCTGGTGCCGCGACCTATTTCATCCAGAATGACCAGGCTTTTGCTGGTTGCTGAATTTAGGATATTGGCTGTTTCACTCATTTCAACCATAAATGTTGAGCGGCCTGATGACAAATCATCTGAAGCGCCAATTCTGGTGTAAATCGCATCAATTAAACTGATTTTGGCAAATTCAGCGGGTACAAAGCTGCCAATATGCGCCATAAGGGCTATCAGAGCCGTCATACGCATATAAGTGGACTTGCCGCCCATGTTGGGGCCAGTAATAAGTAAACAGCGTGTATCATCGTTTAGAGCGACATTGTTGCTAACAAATGGCTCAGATTGAAACTGTTCAACAACAGGATGGCGAGCTGATTTAAGTTCAATATCGTTATTATCTGAAATTACAGGTCTTGTATAATTGTTATTCACAGACACAAATGCAAGACTTTGTAATACATCCAGTCTGGCAAGCTGACTGGCTGTATGCTGCATGGCTATGACATCATTCTTTAATGTTTTTATCAACGATTGATAAAGCGATTTTTCCAATGCTATTGATCGAGATTGACTTGAAAGCACTTTTTCTTCAAGGGCTTTCAATTCTGGCGTAATGTATCTTTCCGCATTTTTCAATGTTTGCCGACGTTGATAGTGAAGGGGAGCGAGTTCCGATTGACCTTTTGAGATCTCGATATAAAAGCCATGCACCTTGTTGTAACCGAACTTTAACGTGTTAATGCCGGTACTATTTCTTTCTTCTGCTTCCATTTGCCTAAGCACGCTATCAGCATTTTCAGACAGGTTTCTTAATCTATCCAGCTCTTCATCATATTCAGACTTGAAGATATTACCGTCACGTATAACTACCGGAGGATTATCAATAATCGCTCTATCGAGTAGCTGGAAGACTTCGGTATGTTCATCCAGTTTTTCCGATAACTGAAACAGAATTGGATTATTTTGTGCTTTAAGCCATTTGATGATATTCGGGATCTGCTGCAAGCTGGTTTTTAAACCAGACAGATCTCTCGGGTTGGCTGTTTCCAAAGCAATTCTGGATAAAATCCTTTGAATATCGCGAATATTGCCAAAACATTGATTTAATTCGGCCAAATCATTAGTGTTTATCAAGGCATCAATAGTATCAAGCCTGTTCTCAATACGTTCCCTGCTGTTCAAGGGTACATGCAACCAGTGTTTAAGCAGTCTGGCACCCATTGCAGTTTTGGTCTTGTTAAGTACATTAAACAGGGTGTTTTGGCTATTACTGCCATAGTTTTCCGTCAGCTCCAGATGCCTTCTTGTAGACGCATTCAGCTTTACTGCCTGTTGGTTATCAAAAGGTATCAGTCGATTTAAATTGACCAATTGATTTTGTTGGGTTCTTTTGACGTAATCCAGTACAACCCCTGATGAGCAAATAGCTGTATTCATTTTGTCGCAACCAAAGGCATCAAGGTTTTTTAATTCAAAATGACGTGTCAGCGCCTGATAGTTTTGCTGATAATCAAATTGCCAGTCTTCTACAATTTTGATGCTGATTGAATTGTGGACACGACCATTAGTAGCTTCATTTTCAAAATTGGCTGTCATCAAAAGTTCAGCAGGATTTATTCGCGCCAATTCGTCCATCAAAATCCGTTCAGAAGTGTATTCAGCACAATAAAATTGACTGGCAGAGAGGTTTATCCATGCCATGGCATAAGGCTTGGCTATACCTCTTTTACTATTGTGATAGATAGCAGCAATAATATTATCGGATTCTGCATCGAGTAAAGTTTCGTCAGAAAGCGTACCAGGCGTAATTACCCGAACCACTTTACGTTCAACCGGCCCTTTGCTGGAGGCAGGATCTCCAATTTGCTCACAGATGGCCACAGATTTGCCCTGTTTAACCAATCTTGCAAGATAGTTATCAACAGCGTGATAGGGAACGCCAGCCATAGGAATTGGCTGATTATTGGATTGTCCTCGTTTGGTGAGTGTTATCCCAAGCCATTCGGCGGCTTTTTTGGCATCATCATAAAACAATTCGTAGAAGTCACCCATACGGTAAAAAAGCAAAATATCCGGATAATCTTTTTTGATATCCAGATATTGCTGCATCATTGGTGTATGTTGATTGGGTAAATTCATTTTCTTGTTCATGGCCAAATTTTACTAGAAACAGGATGGATAAAACAGTTATATCCGGTAATCTTGTTTAAGATAGTGGATGATCAATGTTATATGGGTATAATTCATAAGATAATTTTTCAGTCATGGGCTAATAATGAATTCTGTTTTGCAAGATTTGATCGATAATCTCAAACGCTGCGATGTAAAGATGGCTAGTGTTGAATCTTGTACTGGCGGTATGATCGGCAAGATTCTAACTGACAGAGCAGGGAGTTCCTCCTGGTTTGAAGGCGGTTTTATTACCTATTCCAATGACTCCAAGCAAAAACTGGTTAATGTTAAATCCGAGCTTCTTGAAAGTTATGGGGCGGTTTCGCAGCAGGTTGTTGAAGCCATGGCGCATGGCGGTAATCAAATATTTAAAGAT
>Ga0224506_10001831_pt1 | contig 14949 bp, 10 predicted proteins | sample SF_Jan12_sed_USG_2_FD_169108 | JGI IMG/M metagenome (GOLD analysis project Ga0224506, IMG submission 169108) | Sediment microbial communities from San Francisco Bay, California, United States - SF_Jan12_sed_USGS_8_1 | ecosystem: Environmental > Aquatic > Marine > Sediment | place: USA... | reverse complement strand
GTGGTTGGTGACATCAAAAGAGATGTGACCCACACCGTCATTCTCCCAGCTTGGCTCGATACCGTGATGGTGCACGGTGTGCGCCATCATCATGCCCACATTCAAAACGGTGTGGGCGATCTGGCCTTCAAACAGACGCATGGGCGCTGAAGGGAAGGTAGCGCCGCCACCCATGCCTCCGCCGCCGCCATCACTGAAGCCCCACATGTTGATGGTATTGCCATCATCCATGGTCAGCGGGATGTTCATGTCGATGCCGCGGTTGAACACTACGTCCGGAGTAACCAGACCCGGTGTAGCAGGATTGTTTGGATAGACATAACAGGACTGACGGAAGCCTATGGCACCTGGATTGGCGCATACCAATGCATCACCTGCACCGCCGCCACCGCCGCCGCCATCACCACGCATGCCCATAGAGGGACGGTTCATGGATTTCGCTAATATATTAAACATGGAACTCCCCCTTACTCAAAGAATATGTCGGTCATGGAACCGAACATGTAGTTACCACCGCCTGCGGTCTGTGACATTTCGTCATGCAGATGCATGGGGTAACAACCGGTAGGTGCCGGTGGCCATGCGTCAGGTGGAGACTCGAAGGGATAGATCATATCCATGGTGCCTCGATTCTGGTCCAGACGGATGATATCCTTCTTCCAGACGGAGGGACGTGGCACACCATTACTGGCCAGCCATTCCATGTGATTACCGTGGCAATGTACCGCGTGGGAACACATACCGGCATTGAGGTTGCGCACCAGACAACGATCACCTACGTGACCATGCAGGGCGGTCTCTGGATTCACCATGGAGTTAATGGCAGGATCCGTATCACCGGGTGCACCGGGTGGACGCGAGGTCTGACCGTTGAGAGTGAAGTACCGCGGGGTGTACTCATCTGTCGGGGTACGACCACGGCGCACCGCCTCATTCCAGGCCGGATCGATATCGTTGTGCACCCAGAAATGCTGCTGTACGAAGGTAGCGCTACCGGCGTAGAGCTCAGTAGTACTGCCCTTGGGCATAATCGCCATGGCACCATGCAGTCCTACCACCCGATTGTAGGGCTCGTTGACACCATCGTAGAACAGGTAGGTGCCAGCACTATCCACAACAAAAGAGAAGCGCTTCTCTTCTCCAGGATTGATCACACCACTGTCATATACGCCATCAATCTTGAAGCTGTGTGCAGTATTCAGAGTATTAACAATGGTCAGACTAACTGTATCGCCTTGCTGCGCGGTGATCGGTGTGGCCGGAACATTCAGCCCTGCACGATCATCGCTGTAGCCCATGAAGTAGACCGAGGTCCAATCGGGCATGGTGATAAAACCATTAGTTATGTAATACGTTTTCGAGATGGTGGCGGCATTGGCTCTTGGTGTCCATGTAATCAAGCCTGTGGTGCCAGCCATGGCACCCGCGATCCCTGCGGAGCCGACCTTTAAAAAGTCACGCCTTTTCATTGGCTTCTCCTCGCTGTTAGTTTGTAATAATTGTTGTCTGTTTGTAGGACATGTCCTACAAACTCAGCAAAGTATGAGGAGTCAGATAACTTTAATAAAGGCTCTAAATAAGCATATAAGTTATTAATAATAATTAGATATTAGCCTGTAAACCGTTGCTACAAATGGCTGTGCAGTTTTTTCGAATAATATGATCAAAAAAAATCATCACAAAAAGTATGTCTTTTGACACACAAGGAAAATATGTAGGCGATATTATCGATCATTAGTAAAACACTTGGATATTACCAATGTATATGTGTATCTATCTGAATATTAACAACTTGTTTTTTAGAGAATAAATTTTCATTAAAACACCGGAGCCAATTCTGCTGTTCAAATGGATTATAAAAGGCATTATCTACATAACAGTCCCCAAAGCACTGTAAAATAGACATATTGAATACATTCAGAACCAATCATCTTGGCCACAGGTCTGCTCAGTGATAACCATCGTTCGTTAGACGAAATTTCAGTAACCTTGAATAGGAAGCAGGTTTCGTCCATATAAACGCTGCTCAAACAGTATTCGAATCATATAACCACGGTTTACTGGTAGTTTCGAACGACTAGAAACCTGCTGGTGGAAAGTTATATGGCAATAGGCATGAATTCGGCCTCTGCAGGAACAGACTGCGGATAGAGTTCGCGAATGTCACAACTAAGTAATTGCAGTTGCAGGTGCTTATAGGCATCCTTTTCTCCCCAATCGACATCCTTATGTATCGCCACCTTCATGGACAGACCTTTGCACACCCGACGATAGAGTACAGAATTCAATGGGGGTGCCAATACAAACAGATAACCACCACCCTGCTGGACGGTATAAGCGGTTAGCTCCTGGATGATTCTCGCCAGTACCTCCTTACCGCGGAAATCAGGATTCACCACCAGACGACCTAATTCTGCATAAGTATATTTTCCATATTTTTTCGGTAACACCGACTGCACACGAAATTCGGAACTTTCCATCGGTAAGAGCACATCCGACAATGTGGATGAAAAACTCAACTTAGCGCCTCCAACTACAGTGATTCCATCACGCACAATAAATAAACGTTCGTTCCGATTCAGGCAACACAAATCCTGATCCATATTGCTGGCAGCGAGATCCAGATTAAGATCTTTTTTGTAATACTGTTTCACCAATTCAGCATACTGCAACATATAACGCATATCAGTAGTAAATTCATATGTCAGACAAGATCCAGAAATTTCAGCATCACTCATACGACTGTTCATAAACATCTCCATTGCTAAGCATTTAGTAGAAAGCCGGATATATTTATGAATTGTATGTGTTTACATAGTTGTGACCTATGTCATACAACAGTGTCGATTTGTAAAAGTTTTTACAAAGGCAGCCTTTTTATCTATATGGATTTACATTTGCGAGCAGTTTTATTACATAATTATTGATTTAAAAACAGGCACAACCAATCAAAAGACTGAGAGATTACGATTAATGCTTACACACAAGGAAAATCATTCTTAGCAGCTAACAAAGACAATCACAAAAAAACCTCCGGATGTATCTCTCCAAACAAGAAAACAAAACACAGAAAAAATCCTTACGGATGACCGACCACCCGGTTTATCATTGCCCATTATTTATAAACATCGGCATCATGCGGTATGTTTTTTATGCTTGTTAAAATGACATACAATAGCATAAAGATTGTGGGAAAATCGTTTGCCTATGACATCGGACAGCAGGCAACTGAACAGTTAGACAGCATGACTACGTTGCCATTCACTGTCACATTAGCGCAATTACAGACGTACATATTGTGCCGAAGTGGTACATGCTTAATCAGTCTCAGTATTATAAAGGAATAGCTTATGAATAAACGGAAACGCAGCTCATTGCGCTATCACCCGGAATGCATCTACAGATGACCAAAGGTGTGTTCATACAAAGATAAATGTTCTGCACGACGTTCATCCCGAAAAATCCTCGCTGATGAGCGGGATGAATACCGGAAGTTTATGGAACAGAAGCGGAACAGAACGATCCGTTTTCTTTCATATATACATATGCCAAGATTAAATACTACTTATAGTTTTTTACTAACAAACTAAATATAACTCCTAAAGAATGTATTAATGATAGTCAATTCTGGACCTTACACGTTGTCTTCCTTTCCAACTGATATAGAGTACCCATGCCACAGCCACCCACAACATTCCCGAAACAAGATAATGGTATTTGCTCTGATAGGCCCAACCAAATCCACTACCCCATGGATATTCGGATAATGCCTGTGCACTGGCAATAAAGGCAACATACAAAACCTCTGTACCAATTAGTAAACTTGCAACCAGCCGCGGTGCCATGGCCACTACTCGACCCCAGTTTTTCATAATACCCTTACCTTCAATCCGTGTGTCTACCACCCGATAATATAACGTGACTATCCATGTCAGATACCATGACGCCAAGAGTTATTTATGCATTATGAAGTCACCGGTTTAAGGAAGAATGTTTTTGAAAAAAAAGCGATCATATGAGATCCCTGTGGTACCACCATACTTCATGTCAGAAGTTCGAGTAACCAAGAGGTGTATGGCATGACGATAAGTCACTATTTACTACAAGCAGAAACCGGGCCTACTATAACTGTACTATTATGCGGAGTTTTTCACCAAGTGCCAGATCGTCTATGTCGAATCACACATGAGTGAGTGATATCACGTACGATGGCATGCTATATACATTCCTTGCCAGAATGATCTCAGTGGGAAAACCAGCTTGTGTAATATAGTGATCTCTTTCTAGCATCAATCAGGGCTCTTGCAAGAAATTTTTGAACTGTCACCACGGCAGCCCTGCCCATCCATTTTGGGCTTATCCTTTATACAGATGCCAGAAGCTATTCCACATGCAGCGGGGTTGGGATGTTGGCGTTAAGCATACGTCAACAGGATTTTATTTTACTATACGTGTAAAGGCCTGTAGAAAAAAATGAATTGTTCTTCAGGAATTCTTTAATAATTGTTCGAATTCTGCATAACTGCGCATCAAACGTACCGACTCAAAACAACGATGTGCCTCATCATATTGACGCTTTAGATGCACCAGCCATTGCTTAATGCGTGGTAGGATATATCGGTCTTTGATATGATCCTGCAATTCGATAGCCATGCCAGCCAGCATCTCTTTGACCTCAGCCCAATCCAGCTCTGAGATTTCCAAACCGTGTTGGTGAGAGACAATTTGACGGGCTAAATCAGGGCGTGCAATTGCCCCACGTCCGATCATAATCTGTTCACAGGCGCTAATATCAATACAACGCTGATAGTCTTCAACACTATTGATATCGCCATTTGCCACCACCGGAATATCTAAGGCCTGGTTAATACGCGCCAGCCATTCCCAACGGGCCGGAGCCTTATAGCCATCTTTGCGTGTACGGGCATGCACCGTAATAAAACTTGCGCCGGCCTCTGCAACGGCCAGGGCATTCTCAAGAGCCAGATCTGTATCGTCAAAACCCAGGCGTATCTTGGCGGATACAGGCACCGCTTCAGCCACACCTTCACGTACCGCACGGACAATGTCATATAGACGGTGAGGATTTTTCAATAAGATAGCTCCACCGTCATTTTTGTTGACACATTTCGATGGACAGCCGAAATTAATGTCAATGCCAGGGGCACCGAGCTTGGCAATATGCCGTGCATTATCCGCCATAGCGTTTATATCTGAGCCCAGTATTTGCACAATAACCGGCGTACCTGAGGCCGTCAGCCCCCCATGCTCCAGTTCCGGACAAATGCGCTTAAATACTCTTGAAGGAAGTAGACGGTCGACCACACGGACAAACTCCGTAACACAGTAGTCGTAACCGCCTACTGCCGTTAGAATATTCCGCATATGGAAATCAACTACCCCCTCCATCGGGGCCAAATATATCTTCATGTCAGGGCAGTTCCGCTTAGCAAAGCGGAGATTATACCCGCTCATGTAAACCAACCCACCTACTTCTTTACATATTCGTAGGATATTCTACCCTTTCGTGCATAATAATTTACACGACTAACACATTTTAACTCACTGTTTATTATATTATTAGAGCATTAATTTTATAGTCGTGAGCAATACAATGGCTAGGTTTCCACAACTGAGTAGTAGAGAGAAAGGTTTATTCTTTAGCCGTCTAATCGTTACATTAACGATTTTTGCGACCATTGCTACAATTCAAATCAGCATGCTCGTCGACGACCTCAAACTTTTTCACTATGTAATTCCAGTGCTGTTCTCATCATTAATTGGCAGTTTCATTGGCTGGAATAGCGTACTAAGACATCGTCTGGAAAAGAGCGATCGTATTAAATCTGACTTTCTTGCTTCCATCAGTCATGAATTACGAACACCTTTAACCATCATTATTGGTTTTTCCAAGATCATGAGTGAAATGGATGACCTGAATGTACGTGGCCACGAATTTGCACATCGAATAAACTTGTCTGGTGAACATCTACTATCCTTTGTTAACAACATACTTGATATATCTTCAATAAAGTCTGGCACGATCGATTTAAATACCACAACATTAAATCTAAATTTATTAATCGATGAGTGCATACTACTCATGACTCCCGTCGCGGAAGAATCTGGAATATCAATAACATCACATTTGCCTGAAACAGATACCATAATCGACGCCGATGAATTTCGACTAAAGCAAGTAATATTAAATCTTCTATCGAACGCAATTAAATATAATAAAGAACATGGCAAAGTATTACTGAGACTAACGGAAAATGATACGAATAATTATCGTATATGCATCGAAGATAACGGCATCGGAATCCCTGTACAGCTACACAAAAAAATATTTACGCAGTTCGAACGATTAAACCAAGAGAATTCGACAATCCGTGGCTCAGGTCTAGGGCTAACTATAGCCAAACACCTAATTACCATGATGGGAGGAGAAATAAACTTCAGCAGCAAGCAAGGAGCAGGAAGTAAATTCTGGATCGACTTGCATAAGAAACAACAGAACTAATTACTACGCTCTATACACTAGATTAATAAAAACACGAATTTTCAGAGCACAACATTCACTCTAAAAAACAAAGCATATCGACCTACTTATCTAATAACTCAGCATGTGTGTCTGCGTTATATTTGTTAATCGTAAGCTGAAGAGTGCAATATTCAGTGGTGAGATTATTTGGCGATGGATCATCTGCACAATTACAACCGGAAATCGCCCCCTGAAAGAACACTCCAACCCTTACAAATATAGCGCCCTCACTATCTGAAATATTTAAAACCATAATATCGAACCCAGAATCACTAACACAGTGCCCTAACGTCAACCCTTCCTGTAAAGGCAGTAAACTTATATCAACATTTAAAATATCTGTCTTTAATGCGAATTCAAAATTCTCACAACCCCACGCGGATATTGCATTATTTAATTTAAACATTTCACTCGCCAATGAAAAGTGTCACACAGAAAAATATCTAACACGAAAAACCATCCCCCCAACTACTTCGAGCTAACTTTAAAGTGTGACTTAATTCTTTGTATGTGAGCAAACAAACCTGGTGGCGTATCTAAATCCTGCCCAACGTCATCAAATCTATAACTTCGCATAAAACCAGGAAATAACTCATTAACACTTTCACCCTGAATAATTGCGGTACTAACATAACTCTTTGACATTACGGTTCTGGTCTCGTTTGAAAAAAGACTATAGCCCGTTGAGTGATCTTCGTTATTGTTCACACATCCTAGGACTTCAGTCATAATCGTAGGGGCAATGTCTTCATGAGTTGTACGATGTGATATAAGACTTTTCTTTCCTGGCCAATGAATAACCAAAGGAACCTGCAATTGATATTTCGTAAAATTGCTGCCATGCCCCCAATAGTTGCGACCGAAATCATTTAATGACTCACCGTGATCACCCGTAATTACTACAATAGTGTTATCCCAAAGCTTTCTCCGCACTAATCCTTCTTTAATTACGCCAATCAAAGTATCTTCAAAATGCACCGCATTCGAGTACTGATTCAAATAGGGTTTATTATCTGTGTCTGCATCGACTGTGGCTAAATTCAAATTCTTTGCTGGCAAAAATGGTTTGTCATATCCATCGGGAGTTGAATAGGTAAAGTGTGAACTGCCATAAAACATAAACCCAAAAAACGGCCCTTCATTTTCATCCATCGTTGAAAATAATTTATTGGTTATTTCAATATCTCCTCGAGGGGTATCGCTATCGCCTCTATTATGCACAGGGGCAATACCTTTAAATAATAAATCCTGAAGCTTGCTAACTTCAATATCTTGATTTGCCAGAATATGAAACTGATACCCCTGCTGTTTTAATACAGAAATCAAGGCAGGTTCCGAACCTGAACTCAGAGCATCTTGCCAATACACAGGAGATGTTCCATACATCAAACTAAACAGGCCCTGGGTTGTTACATTGCCACCACTTAAATGTTCTGAAAAGCGCAAAGATTCGTTACCAATCTTCCATGCATGAGGTGAAATATCCTTATTCATCCGATCAAAGCGCCAACTTTCCAACACAACAAATAGAATATTTTTACGTTTTTCCGGCACCACACAATTCAAAGGCTTCAACGGGTACTCAAAACTGCCCGCAACATTCACACTTGGATTAAAACTATCTTTCTTTAAATTTTCGTCAACCAAACCCCAACGTCTAAGATTTTTATCGGCAGTGACGGGGGTATACCATGGTATTACGTGAGTTAACGAGATGATTGGTTTAAGATTATGCGCATTACCATAGGCATGTATTGCTTGGCCGGAAAACGTTGTCAAGAAAAACAGCAACCAAAGTAGCGACACTTTCCTCCTACCCAACTTATTCTTAATCTTGTCATGAACAATAAAATTAATACCTATAATCAACACTAGAGCGAGAACACCCATGACCACATAAGACCAACCAATCCCCAAGCCTGAAAAATCCACAAAAAACATTTTTATAAAAAATAAATCTATATGAAATCTATAAAGATTGAATATATAGCCATCCAACATGATGACAAATTGAAACAGACCCAATGTTGGTAGTAGTGTCCATCTAAATAAATTAACAGGAAACCAAAGGAGCGTAATAAAAATTATCGTCAGAACAAAATGTATAAGGTAGGATTGACCACTTATGGCCAAAGGCACATAGACGAAGGATAGGAGATCTCCCGCCCATTCGTAGGCCCATATATTTCTAAAAATCAAAACCGTCAATACAACCATACTGAACAATCCAGCACGAAACAGTAGTCCAGCATTCGTTTTTAATACAGTATTCACTTGAGTAACTTCTTTATTAAATTTAAAGAGAACAGGAATATGCGCCCATAAGAATATAAGTATATCCTACACATGAGTGTAAATTATCACCCTCATGTCGCGATGACAATAGACAGGGTCTATCATCAATTCTACCTTTTATACCTTACGTTATAGACAATCCCACTACATCTAAATCAACCCACCCTGCTTACAAACCGGTACTGCTATCTACGACACTGACCACAGGCAAAAGTTGTGGATGCCTGTCCCTGTCACATATCACGCAAAACCTCGGCTCGGAGCAAACGTGTCCGTAAAACATGCAAAGTAACTTTCTACTTCGGATACTCATTATTATCGAACCAAGTAATCCGGATTTTACTGGTCTGATCCAACTGAATAAATCCCTTCTATGGGATAAGTCCTCTAAATCTCGATTTTTCTTGCTGTACCAAGATTTTCGGAGGTATTAATCCGTATCTTATGGACCCTGACCGTCAATATGGTTTTCAGCGCATCGAGCCAAGCAGCATCTGCAAATAGAGTGTCTGTTTACTGAATCCGGGTTCATTTTCGGCGACGTTTGCTCGCACGATGTCACGATGAGCAAAAACATGGCGCAGAGAAACAAGGCTAATACCGAGACGTCATATACGTGCCATATAGCTCTCCGGCCAGTTTTCTCCTGTCCAAAAGACAAATAAAGCACTTATTTAGCATTTTTTTGCACCAATCGAACGATATTGAGCGTAATAATCGCTTGATTTGTAGCATATTCTTACATATTGGCCTATAGTAACCAGCGCTACAGATATTGTTATTGGCAGTTACAGCAGTTCCTACCGGTTACTTCTTGATTCAGCTCTTCATTACCTGTATGCACAACCCTATATTTATTTTGTTATTGAAAAGGTACATCTCATGGCTACAGGTACAGTAAAATGGTTCAACGAATCTAAAGGTTTCGGTTTCATCTCTCAGGACGACGGCGGCGCTGACGTTTTCGTTCATTTCAACGCTATCCAGGGTTCAGGCTTTAAGACTCTGGCTGAAGGTCAAGCTGTGACTTTTGAAGTTGAAAATGGTCCTAAGGGTCCACAAGCTAGTAACGTTGTTCCTCAGTAATAGCGTTAGAGAAATGCTGCTGTAGACGCTTTCCCGCGTCATAGCAGCATCCTCATAAACCGGGACGGTCCTGCATTAATGCAAGGCCCGTCCCGGTTTTTTTATTTAAGTCCCCCAGCCTTCGCTCACAGCACATAGTTTTACTCGTTCAGCGGCAGTTAGTTGCTTGTATGGACAGCGCTACGTTTCGCATATTTTTCCATACGCATCTTAGTCAACCGTTTCTCGCCAGCTGCAACACACCATGGTGCCGAGAAAAACATTACAAATAACTAAGCCCGGACATGTCCAGGCTTAGTTTATCGACAAAATATCAGCGTCGTGCCTAGATCGAGACAGGCTCAAATTCCACAAGCGGATCGACATCTGCTTCGTAATCAACTCCATCAACACCAAAACCAAAGAGTTTGAGAAATTCGTCCTTATAGCCCTGATAGTCGGTAAGCTGGAACAGGTTCTCCGAGGTGACCTTCGGCCAGATCTCCTTTACAGTATTCTGCACTTCATCACGCAATTCCCAGTCATCCATACGAATGCGCTGGGCATCGTCCAGTTTAGCACCAGCCGACTGATACAGTTGGGTACGGAACATGCGATCAATCTGTTCCAGCACGCCCTCATGGATGTTCTGAGCCTTCATAACCTTAAAGCTCATGGCGATGTATAGCGGCATCACCGGTATGGCTGCAGACGCCTGTGTCACGACACTCTTTAGTACCGCCACGTTGGCACTACCGTTCACCGTCGACAGTGAGTGGCGAATTGCCCCGGCGGCACGGTCCATGTCTTCCTTTGCCTTACCCAGGGCACCATGCCAATAGATGGGCCAGGTGATATCGGTACCGATGTAGCTGTAAGAGACGGTCTTAACCCCATCAGCCAGTACACCGGCCTCTAGCAGAGCGCTCATCCACAATTCCCAGTCCTCACCACCCATTACCGTTACGGTGTTGGTAATCTCTTCCTCCGTCGCAGGTTCGATTTCGGCCTCAATGATCACATCCTTGGCGGTGTCGATGGCCGTAGCACGGTATGTTTCACCAATGGGCTTCAGCACGGAGCGTACCAGTTCTCCACTGTCTGGCAGTTTGCGTACTGGGGAGGCCAGGGAGTAGACCACCAAATCCACCTCTCCCAGGTCCTGTTTAATCATTTCTACAACCTTGGCGCGCATCTCATTGGAGAAGGCATCCCCATTTACGCTTCGGGCATACAGACCCGCTTCATGGGCTGTTTTTTCAAATGCCGCAGAGTTGTACCAGCCTGCTGAACCGGGTTTTTTCTCCGTAGCAGCCTTTTCCAGGAATACACCTATAGTGGCAGCACCCGAACCAAAGGCCGCTGTAATGCGTGATGCCATGCCATAACCAGTAGAGGCACCAATGACCAACACTTTTTTCGGTCCATTCTCTATTACACCACCGGCTTGAACCTTACGTATTTGCTCAGCAACATTGGCGGCACAACCGCTTGGATGGGTGGTAGTACAAATAAATCCACGGGTTTTGGGCTTAATGATCACGGTGCGTATATCCTTACAAATTATATAGGTTATTACAAAAATGGGCGGTAGGGGTAATGATACCGGAGAAGCTAGCTCAATGAAGTGTCAATTTCACAGATATTTGCCCTATTTATAGGACGATGGATGATTTAATGAGCGGTTATTTCTGCTTCAGTGGGTTAAACATCTGCCCAAGTTATATCGCCATATCAATTCATCAGGTACCCAGACTTCCTACAGCCATATTGCTAATCATCGGCTCAGCGCAGATATAAGCTTTGAAATAGATTATTAGGGGCATTGCCAGATTTAATGCGGGGAAAATGCCATATATTGAACCCGATACAATGTTCATACAAAGGTCAGACTTATCATATTTTCATGGCTCATAGAGCCTCAGCGAATTTCAGATGTGAACAATCGATATAATTAGCAAACGGAGCCAACCATACGCGACCTGTTCATGAAACCCCTCAGTACAAAGTGAAAAAGTCATGCATAAGATTATACAATGCGAAGTCTGTGAGAATTGTTAGCGATCAGGACAGAATATGATCTTATACTGCACATACGAGCCTAGCTACAACGCCTCCCTATCTAAGTATCTTACGGCTGTACGCCATACGGTATATCGAGTGAGTAGGTAGCCAGCAGAAGCTCATTGAATTAACCGCTGATAATATTATTCCCATATATTTAAGCATCTATGCTACTTTTGACATGATATATAAACCTATATGCACGATATGCTCTGATGTCACACAGCCACATTAAGTCATTGAAAAAGAAGATTATTGTATACTCAGCGATAGGTATGCTAGGCACGTCTATGCTTGTTGGCCTAATCTCAACTTTTCCTTTCTACAATGCCATTAAATCCGATCGTGAGAAGTCTTTAGCCCTTGCTAGCAGAAATCGAGCACTGCATGTGGCAGAGGTGATAAGAGGTTGGTCAAATATATCTATGCAGGTGAGCAATCGTACATATGCTCGCGATAAATTAATCGAGTATTCATTGGGAAGCATCAATTTACCTACACTACAGGCACTCATTACTCCTGATCTACAAGATGCCATATTTTTCTCCGATGAAATACTTGGAATAACTCGCCTAGATTCAAAAAACAAAGCCGTAGTAAGCATTGGTCAAAGAATAAATAAAAAATTATGGCCCGAAGTCAATACAAAAAGCACGCGAGCAAACATTCCTACCCCTACTTTTAGGGTTTATGATTCTCTAATAATTTTTGTTTCCCCTATTATAAATCGTGACAATATTCGTGTGGGTACGGATTTAATTTCATTTAGCACGGACCAACTTAAGGGGATAATAAAAGACAGAAGCGGCCTGAGTAACACCGGAGTGGTAATAACCGGAAGTACCGATAGTGGAAAATTCAAGTTCTTCAATGACATTCAGTCATGGAGTCGCAGTAAAGACATACCGATATCAAATATAACATTAGAAAATTCGATTCAAAATGCTGCCAATTCTGCAACCAGGATAAGAGAAGAATCTGATTATGTGATTTCTTATAGTAAGATTGTAGGAACAAACATGGGACTTTCGATACTTCAACACAAAAGCGAAGTATATGCCGTAGCTTATCGGCAAATATTATTTACGATTGGTTTTATTTTACTTTTACTCTCAGCGGGTACAGTTTTAACAACAAGACTTATACGATCTTTGGCCGGACAAATAATCTTTCATTCTGATGAATTAGAAGAACGAGTAAAGCAAAGAACAACTGAATCAATTACCGCAATGAGAGAGGCTGAGCTTGCAAATAAAACCAAAAGCCTATTTCTCGCAAATATGAGCCATGAGATCAGAACACCTCTAAATGGCATAATTGGATTCATAAACATACTCTCTAAAACAGCACTAACACCAGAACAATTAAATTATATCGACACACTTAAAATATCTTCTGGCGACCTATTAAATATAGTCGATGATATACTGGACATTTCTAAAATAGAATCTGGACAAATACAAGTAAATCATACGCACTTTAACCTAAACGACATGATTGACGATGTCATGCAAATAGAATCTCTAAAAGCTGAAGATAAACGAATTGAATTATTCCTTGAACGCAATGAAGAAATACCCAATAATTTAATTGGAGATCCTGTAAGAATAAGACAGGTCTTACTCAATCTTATTGACAACGCAATTAAATTCACAGATAAAGGCACTGTGATTACAAGTATAAACATAGAAAAGCAACACATAGATTGTGTTTGGCTAAGATTTTCTGTGAAAGACACAGGGATTGGAATAAAACATGATGACAGAAAAAAATTATTTGAACCATTTTCACAACTACGTAATACAAGCAGTAGCTCTGGTGTTGGGCTTGGCTTAGCCATCTCTAAGGAGTTGGTTTCCAAACTCGGTGGTAGACTTCAGGTACGTAGCAAATTTGGTAAAGGTACGGAATTCTATTTTACCTTATTACTAAGCTTAATCACCGAACACAGCAGCACAAATAAAACACTGGAACCCACACCATTTATCACTTCCATTCCTTCTGGAAAAAGAATTCTCGTAGTCGATGACAACGAAATAAACCGCATGGTCGCCGTTTATTTATTACATGAAAAAAATGCATTGGTCACAGAAGCGGCAGATGGGTATGAAGCAATAAAACTCTGCAGCAGCAATAAGTTTGACGTTATTCTGATGGACATTCGTATGCCAGGACTCGATGGCATCGAAACTACAAAAATACTACGTCAAGATAATATTATTAACAACAAAACTCCCATTATCGCTTTAACTGCTCATGCGCTAAAAGAAGAAAAAATTAACTTCATTAAACAAGGGATGGACGATTATTTAATCAAACCCATCGATGAGTCAGGCCTTTCTGACATGTTAAATAAATGGTTATAACAGATCGTCGGCGACATCTGTGCCTAACACCAAGATGAAAAATACATCTAAATATGCATATTCATATTGACATAATTCGTCTTGATCACTTATATCTATTATGCCTTATCATATGAATACACTTTAGGTTATTGTTGTGACAACGGTTCTTCAATATATAAGCCTATACTGATTTAACATAAACAAGGACATTTACATGTCATTAACACCGCGCCAGGTACTACTTATTCAAAACAGCTTCGCCAAGGTCGAGCCCATTGCAGATCAAGCTGCTGACATCTTTTACAACAAACTATTTGAGTACGATCCGTCAATTCGTGACTTGTTCCAGCATGACATGAAACAGCAGGGGCGAAAACTGATGAGTATGCTTAAACTGGCTGTCGCCGGTCTTGATGATCTTGGGAAATTAGTTCCAGCTCTTAAATCTTTAGCAGATCGGCATATCGATTATGGTGTAGAAATAGAAGATTACACACCTGTTGGAAACGCACTGCTTTTTGCTTTGAAGAAAGGATTAGGACGTGATTTCACAGCAGAAACCCGTACCGCCTGGATAGCCGTATATAAGGTAATAGCCGACACCATGCGCAGCCATAGCTATCCAAACTTTAA
>Ga0224506_10001830_pt1 | contig 14950 bp, 15 predicted proteins | sample SF_Jan12_sed_USG_2_FD_169108 | JGI IMG/M metagenome (GOLD analysis project Ga0224506, IMG submission 169108) | Sediment microbial communities from San Francisco Bay, California, United States - SF_Jan12_sed_USGS_8_1 | ecosystem: Environmental > Aquatic > Marine > Sediment | place: USA... | reverse complement strand
AAAATATATAGTGCCCCAACCAAAATAGTTTATTTTCGGAACGAAATTGTAGGTAAACCCATCGACAAAATCATAATCCAAAACTAGATAGTTTGATTGGACAGCACCCCCTCCGGGTGTTGCTTCAAATGAAGGGTTTGTTCCAAGCGACCAGTCAATATATCCCCTTGGAAGGCTGTAAGCCGATGACAATGGTGGAAGGTCAAAGTATGTTGGGTTTCCGGCCTCCCCCGGGGTATTTACAAAAGGTAAATTAGCTATTTCTGTTCCATTTTCAAGAACCGATAGCGTTAACAAAGAACTCTCTTGTGACCCTCCTAATACCTGCAACTTTCTATTTCCCGTGCATAAGAATTTTTGTGAAAAACAAGTTTGCTGGGTATAGCCAGCTATCTCCTCATTAAAAGAAGGTTGGCCTGTTGGCCAAAATTGAATTTCGCAAGCGTCAGAGATTTTCATGTCGGTTTCGCATGATAAAAGTAGTAATAAAATAAGAATTTTTTTCATATTGGGACAATTTACTGATATAGAATTTCATTCCCATAAATTTACTCAAAAGTTACATCAAAAGTAGCATCAAAAATCTTCCCACCTTGAATTATTGCTCCACTAGCAGGCACTGTTTGAATGTCAAAGAAATCTTTAAAATGCCCAATTATCTTTATTTGACCTGTCATTACCTCGTATTGAAGGTTTTCAATGAAAAAAGGCTGGTGCAATTCATTGGTTTGGCTTATACCAATAGCGTTGTTTTTGTTTAAATCAATGATTTTGAACTCTTCTAAGGTCAAATAATGGTCTATTTCAAACTCTAGTGGTATATAAGTATATTGGCTGGTAACCGTTATGTCAGCATTTTCTGCCAAATTTTCCCCTCCATAGTTATCTGCATTTGTTGTCATTGTCGATGTCATGGCGTAGTTGCCCTCACCGTATACAAAGCGGAAAACAGATCCGATATATTGTTGTAGACACCCGGAAACCCACTTTTGCCACCTTAAAAACATCCTTGCCGGAGTATGGTGCTTATTGTAACGGGTATCCGAATTAAGCAAATTGGTTACCAGCGAGAAATCTTGGTCTATTTTTGGAGCATATTCTACCCCTGTCTTTTCAACTTCGACAACAAAAATATTATCGTCAAATTTATAATCGGCAGACTTTATCACCGTTGTCCTTCTAGCTTGCTCAATAGTAAGCCCTTGGGCTATCCAAGTGCATGCTATCCTAATGGCCGATCCAATATTTTTAAAAATAGATGCCCTGACCTGTTTCTGGGAATCGTCAATCCCACTTATGTCCTCTGTTTTTCCGTTTACAAAACCAGTTTCTATCGTGTTAAAATAATTTTTCCCATATTTCCTCTTTATACGCTGTACATTGGACAATAAAACGGACATATCCGGGTTATAAAAATGCTCATAACTTTCAAGCCTTATGACCTCCTCATTGTTCACTGCCTCAAGCCCTATCCCAAAGTTAAATAGCGGTTTCCCACCATCTATGTAGTCCTTCATTGATGCAAAAAATTTCTTCTCTGATAAAGTATAACCCCTTAGATGAAGACCTTTGAAATTAATATTATCCCACCATTCGCCATTTGACGGGTAGGTTCTTGCCTTTGTTTCCGTGCTTCCCAGTAGTTCTGAATAGAACTTATTGGCATCTGTTATCCTGTCACATATGGAAGCGGCCATGTCGTGTGTTAGGAAACCCGGCTGCTGGGTGTCATCAAATAAAGTGTTTGCCGTAAGGGATAATCGTGTGGGCAAAATTTCACCTGATGGTGCTAAACCAAAATCAATATCGCCTTGTATGACACCGTCAAGAACGCAATTACTCGCTGGGCTTGAGTATACGCCTATATTTTCATAGATAATATTCTCTTCTCCCCACAGAACCATATAGTTCATTTTACCGCCTATTATCCAACTATAGGTATTTATGAGTCCGTAAATCCTTACTTGATCTGTTTTTTTTAGCGTTAAAGTCCCTGAGTAAGTGTATATGGTTGATTCCGCCCCATCAACGGCAGTAAATGCAATAGGTGTGCCTTCGTTTATTTTAATGAAGAAATCTAAATACGATGACGTTGGGTTTTTATCATAAATTGGTGTGTTGCAGTTTGGGAAAACAGGCTCATCCCTGATGATGGAAACCTCAACTCTACATTCACTAACCAAGTATTCACCTTTATATTCCATATCAAAAATACTAACAGGCAAACTAGCGTTACTGTCAGTTGGGATAATATGTCTTTCAGTTATCTCAGAAATAACTTCATTCTCAAAACCTAGTTGTATGTAATCTCCATTTTTTGCCGACAACCCGATTGGACAACTCCCTTCAAAAGATTGTCGTATGGCCTGAGTAGGCAAATTAACAACCTCCGGGGCATGTACTGTTACTGTATTGCCATCCAAGTTTTCAGTACTTTGAATGTCAACAGGTGTTTCAAACCTTGACATTAATTTCCTCCATAATCCATTTTGTACAGCCGTAAACTCCAAACTATGGTCTAACCCCAACGATTCAACAATAGTCTGTATCCCAACTTCACCAGAATAGAATAGTTCAAATGGTTTGTTTTCTTCGGCATGCTCAATCGTAATGCCGATAACAGCATCGCATCCAAAGGTAATTTCAATACCCTTTATCCATTCACGCCTACCATCTTCTATACCATTTGACCCATAAGCACTCAATGGGGTTTTTATTTCTTTTATCACACCATGAAGTTCCGGGTGACGTGTCAAAGCAACGATAACGGAAGATAAACCTTCCGGTTCGCTCATTACAACGCTTTCACTACCATGTGATAATTTTACCCTCCACCTCATTTTAGAACCACTTTCCTAAATTAATATCCCTTACAAGTTTCGTGTGCCCTTTCTTATCTTCAATAGCCCTGTATAAGGTTGAACCATTTCGAACCAAATTACTATTTGATGGTTTGATATTTTTTATATTTTCGTTTAAACGCTTTACCTCGTTAATTAAAGCTTGATCTGTTTTTTGTTCACCTCCCTTTTGTGACATACCACTCAATGCTAGTAGCTTCATTGTTTCTTTGTGCGGGATTATTTCTGTTCCACGGGGAACATTCATTACGGTAGGGGTATGTGGTGTTAATGAAATTTCACCCTTCGGGGAAACCATCATTTCAGAACCTTCTTCACTAACTAATGCAGCCCCTCCGGGTGCGAAAGATGTACCGGCCTTGAATGCAGGAATGGGTTTTGATGCAATCGAAGCTATTTGTAAAGCCCCTAAAGCTGCCGCTGCAGCCATAAGAGGTACTACTGGAAATGCTTCCGCCACATTGATAGCCGTTTGAATCCCTACGCTTACTATACCAAATGCCTTTTCACGGATAGCAGCTTTCCTTTGTTCTGCCCTTCTCTTTTTTTCTAATACAGCCTCTTTTTGTGCTGCTTTTTGCCGTAGTGCATCTTTTGCAACCTCATTATCACCAGCTAACTCTAACTCCCTAGCAAGGTTGGCCTGTATCTTTGCGCTTTCTTCGTCCAACCGCATAATCCTTGCGGCAGAAATGTTGCTGAATATTTGAAGGATAGCCCCTCCATATTCTTCGTAAACCTTTTGCGCTTTCGTAAGTGCTTCAATAACCTTGTCAGCATTCTCCTCTTGTTTTTGGTTCAAATTGTCATACAACTCATCAGTTAATGCTATTCTAAATTTTGCTATCTCATCATATATTTTTTTCTCATCTTCAATTGACAGTCCTTTTATTAGTAGTTCTTTTTCTAATTGTTGTATAGTAAATTCGATCATTTCAACACCAGCCTTTTTCCTTGCCTCTGTTATCTGATCTTCTATTTCTTCACTTATTTCCCCCCTATCAATGGCCGCCTGTTTGATTGCTTGTATTTCTTTATCTAACTGCTCTTGCTTTACTTTTATAACTTCTTCAATAGCCTTTCTTTCTCTTTCTATACGCTCCTTTAGTAAATCTTCATCTCCTTTCGCTTCAATATCCTTTACATTTTGAATATATTTTTCACGTATTAAAGTCTTTTCATCTGACAATAATTTCTCACCAGCTAAAAGATGGCCAAGCCTTAAATCTTCTAATTCGATTTCCTTAGCCACCCTATCCTCTACTGACTTAGCATTATTGATCTCGGTTTGTAATCTAAATTCTTGGAGCTTAAAAAGGGCTTCTATTTCTTTGTTGATTTCTTCAATAGTCCTACTACTTCCAGACCCTTTTTCGGTACTTGATTTTATTACACTCTCATTTAATTTTAGTGCATCTGTATACGCCTGTAACCGTTTTGTTAAAATATCTTGAAGTCCTGCTCTTTCCTTTTGTTGTTGCGCTATGCTTCCCTCCTGTACTCTAATTAGATCGAGTGTGCTACCTAAACCGGAGAATCCGGGGCCCTTTTGTTCACCTTCTTTTAGTTGTGCTAGCCTCTCCCGTGCCTCAGCTTCTCTTTCTATTGTGTTGGCTATCTTTTCCCTAATATCATTTAACCTCTTTTCTGCTACCGCTAGTACTATCTTTTTCTCATACTCAGAGTTTACCAATTCCAATTGTGTTAATAATTCTTTATTGCTAACCTTTTCAGCATCAATATTTTTTAGAAATTCTGGATATTCTGTTTGCAGCTTCCTAATTAGTGCTAATCGTGCTTCCTCACTAATATTAACCTCCGTAATAGCACCAACTAAAACATTAAGCCTTGTCTGCTCTGTTTTGAGTTGCTGAGATAGTGTTTTTATAGGAGCAATCAAACTAAGCACAGCAGCACCCATATCATAGAATGCATTCGTTATCGTGCTAATAAATCCAGACCCGACAGCTAATTTAAAGTTCTCCATTGCAGCGTTGAACTTCAATTGCGAACTAGCGGCATCGTCAAGGATGTTTCCAGCTTCTTTTATTTCTTCCCTAGCAATGTTGGCAACGGCCTGAACAAAGTTAGGTGTTTTTTCTAATTCAGAATTTAACTTGGCGGCAGAAATCCCCAAGTTGTCAATACGTAATTTTGATTCTTTGGAAAGACCTTCCACAAGCGAGTCCCGTAGGTATTCTATTGAATTACCAGTTTGCGCTGCCCTAACAGATAGAAATTCAAACAAAGTGGCAGATTCCTCAAGCGAAATATTAAAATTGTCGAAATTAACTAAAGACTTTTTAATGTCTAGATCAGACAATAGCCCCCTAGTTGATTTTTTTACTCGCTCAAAAGCATCTTCACCGGCATCACCTAACCGCTTAAACGCAAATTCAACCCCCTTCGCCTCATCGGCTAGTTGCCGCGCGTCACGTAAAAAGTCAACTGCAAGCCTAACACCACCTATCAAACCAAAAGCTGCAAATATATTTTTCAATGAACCTACTATAGCAGACGAATAATTTCCAACATTTCTATTAAATACCCCTACTGTCTTGTCTATCGCATTGACTTTAGAACTTAAATCTTGTACTACTTTTTCTTGTGACTTTAAAATCTTGTTTGATGCTACACCAGAGGCTGCTAAATTCCTATACTTATCCCTAGCCCTCTCTAATTGAATTGTTAATTTACGGTACTCATTCCCAACAGCACCGGAAAGAAGTATCTCATTTTTAGTTTCTTTATTTTTTTGACGCTGAGCCTCCTTAATGGCTATCAATTTTTTCTGTTGTATTTCATATTCTGAGTTAGTCCTAGCATGCGCGGTGGCCAACTGTTTTTGTATTTTGTTCAACTCTACTTGCGCCAAAGAAAGTTTTTGTGTTTCATTCGAAACCTTGTTGACTGATTTAGCAGCAACTATAATGCCTTCACTTTGTTTTGCTGCATTCAATATTTTTACAAGCGAATCGTAGACGCGATCAAGCTCAGCACCTAATTTACCCGGTGCTTCAAGTGCTTTCTGTGAAATAATATCATTATCACCAATTATAGGCATTACTCACCTTTTTTTAATCTGTTATATTTTGCAAGCCTCATAGTGTCAGCATCTAAAATTGTACGCCCCAAAGATAATTCCAAAAAGCCAATAACATCATCAAGGCTTTGTATTTTCCCGCGCTCACTAAATTGTCTTTCAATTTCTTTTCTTTTGCTTTCTGCTTTTGTTATCAGGTTCTTGCACCTAGACTCCGCCATCTTTATACTCCTAGCGTAAGCTTCACTAGAACTTATGTCAATAACATAGCCCCGGTTATTGCAATCGTTTATAATTTCTTGATCAACACGCCAAAACAAAATAGACAAGGATGCGCTTACAATGGTTTGAGACGCTATTAATCCGGCATAGTCGTGTATAAGATTTTGGTAAATGCTAAATCGGTTATTGCCTGAGTGTTTGCTGTTCGCCTCAACGATAGTTTCCCATTGAAACGTTAACTCATCAATTGTATGGCTTGTATCCCCTATGATTAGTTGCGTCAAATCATTTGTATTAGCGACATCAATATACGTTTTCAATAGTATATCATCGTAACTGTATAATTTCGCGGACGAACTTTTTGGTTTCTTCTTTAACTTTTCCACCTACTTTATCAATGTTTGTTTTGTTAAGCCTTAAAATTTCGTCAGCATCACTACCATTACTTTCTATTTTTTGAGCAATCATCCCTGTTTTTGAATCCGTGGAATCAAAAAGAACCGGGAATTTGGAGGCATCCATAAAGATGCCCCCTTGATAATCCCCTTTGTCAAACAGCGTCCACGGCCCCGGCTTTTTATTGAAAACCTTTACCGAACGCTCACTATATTCCGGCATAAAAGTACCGTCACCTAACTTTCCCGAAAGGAGTTGATCTTTTAACAAATATACAGCATCACTATCCTTTAGGCTCGTCAACACTTGCTTTCGCATTACTTCCGTTGTCGTTGCCTTTAGTTTGCTTATCGTTTTTTTCAGATCTGCTAAATTCACCCTTCTTTTTTCCTGTTAGTTTCTCGTACGCCTCTTGCATCTTTGCCACTCTTTGTGGTTCAAATGAATAAGGAAAGTACTGTTCAAACTTTTCACGGAACTCTTTCCATGAAATTGATTTGTCATTTATGCTAATGTTGACCATTTGTTAGATGGTTACAATTTGTGCAGTCATGCTCTCGTATGCAGGAATGGAAATATCAACTGGTGCGGCAAGGTTTACAGTGCCAGTAACAAGTCCAGTTCCATTCAAGGTGTACCTGCCCGGAATTGATGGGCTTTCTACCACACTTGAAATAGTTTGTGCTGCCCCTGCTGTTGTCAGCAAAATAAAATCACCATTAACAAGCCCCTGCAAAGGAGTACCGTCAGCAGAAATTTTAACGTCAACAACTACAGCAGTAGCAATTGAACTGACAACAGATACGGTTGCCTCTGTCAATTCTATCAAAGTATTTATACCTGACACTGGTAGCAACGCGCCATCGCGGTCAAACTCCAAGGTGTCAGATAATACAATTCGAACTGGCGATGTTGCAACCTCTGATCCCGTGTTCGGCTTCATTTTCTCAGTGTGCAATAGTTGCATGCTCAGACCTAAAAAATCGCCAGCATCGTTAGAAGTTCCATGAAGTTGCCCTGCGGTGTCAACAAAAATACTCCTTCCAGTGGTTGCACGGTGGGTATACATTGCTGTGTGCGAGAATAGCGAATCTGAATAACTAATTAGCCATTCAGGGAATCCTTCCCTAACTGCTCTCTTTCCAAGAGGTGTGGACTGGTAAACTGTCTCCTCGGATTGATCTTCAGATGCAAACATCTGAGGCCAGAGATATATATCTTTGTTCAGTATCGCTGTCTGTAGGTAAGCTATAATTGCAGCATTACCAGCGTCAATAGTTGCTTTAGGTATTGAGAACCCCTGCTTTGTAGTTATTTTCCTGCGAAAATATTCAGGCATTGATGGACAATTGCCAATGCCTAGTGGTCGTTTAATTAAATTGCATTTTGCCATATTTTAACATTTTTTAAAGATTGATTTTACTTTTAAATTAATTATTTCAATTGCATCTAGTTTGTTTTCAAAAACATAGGCTTTGTTCCCTTGCGTGCCTTCAACACCGTAGTAAGGTTTTATAACTTTCGTATGGTCTGGCACTTTCCCGGTATAAATAAAGCCATGATATAAGAGCCTGTCAATAAAAAGTTCGTATAGTGGTTTTAAAATTGGTTTTATAACTTCATCGAATCTTTGGTCACTCGTCCAATCAAGCTGTGATATTTCAAATATTCCAATATTCAAATCGTAATGAACCATACCATTATTTATAACCTCGCTTGTTGGTAGCCTTAAAGCAATAGCTGGGTATTTCTTGTCAGACTTAGCCGCCTTGTCAAGTTGGATTAATTGTTTGTTGATATCGATGGGGTCACCATAGAAATAAAATGGAGAGTCCAAGCCTTGTGGGATACCGTATTTCACAGAATCCATAACACTTAGGTTTCTCATCGAATCAACTACTATCCCTACATCATCTACTATCATATCCCAAACACATTTTTCCTATCTTGACTTCTAAAAGAATAGTTCAAGTACTCGTTAAAGCTGGTAAAGGTTTCATCAAAGGTATCATCGAACGTTTGATCGTTTAAGTTCACATAGTATAAATATCCATACAACGTGTTATAGACTTCACACTCAGAACCTACCTCCCTTGCCCAGATATTCCAATTATTGCAAATTATTTGGGATGGGTCGCCCCTCCGCGAATTCTCGGAAGTAGGGATAACTATACCGTTGCTGGTAAGCTCTGGTATATCAATCCATAGGGAATAAATCAAAGGTTTTAATGCTTCAATAAACCCAACCCATTCGTAATATTTGTCACTTATCAGATACCTATCTCCATTCTTTAACCTTAGCCACCTGTTACCAAGTTCGATTAAAGTCCAATCACCTCCTTCTATAGGGAGCGTACCAGTAGTAACTGTCAAGGCTTCCCACACGTCATTTTTATAAACATATTGTTGCCCAATAACAGTAGCTACTGTCTCGCTGTATAAACCCGGCAAGGAATAAAGCCCGTTTTTGAAAGCATTGTAAAGATTACTACCTAATACTTCTTTTAAATATTTAGCCTCCATAGATACCACAAATGAATTGAATACATCTGTATTCTTATCAATCGGGATAAGGTATGGGTGCGATTTGAAGTCTAGGTTGGTAAGCATTACGGTCTAATCAATGCGGTCAAAGCTGCTCCGATGTCAGTAACTTTTACGAATGCTCCAAGGTCAGCGTTATGTTGCAAGAAGCAAAGCTCTTGCTCAGCACGAATAGTCCATTGGTTTTTCAAGAACTGGTCATTAACAAGCCCCATCTCTATCACAACATCCTCCGATTGATAAATAGTCCCGTAGGATGCATCGCCCACCATTAGTGTGTTTGGAACAACTTTTGGTGATTCAACGATCTCGACACGACCAACCTTTCCGTTTTGCATAAAAGGAGGTAAAAGGTAATGACCATCATTACCCTTCTCAAGAAAGCGCAAAGCATCATCAGGGTTGATAAACAAAATATTTGGCGCGTACTTGTTTTGCGCTCCTGTGGCATCTGGTTTGTTTGAAACATAAACGGACAAGTCCATAACCAAGTCCGCGAGATTTGGCTGAACAACATTGAGGTATCTCGGCAAACTAGCAAGCGTTACCGCTGTAGTATAGGTATAGATACCTGTCAAATTTGCGCCCGCTCCATCGCCATTGTATATCTGGCCATCTTTTCTCTGTGCTTGGTTTTTTCTCAAAAGCCTATCTATTTCTGATGCAATAAAACCAAGGTGGCGATAAGAGTTCCTCGTAACTGGTATTGTGTCTGCAATCACGCGTAATGGCTTGCTATACTCTTGCCATGTAATTGCAGATTCCGGCTTGTTGCCAACTCCAACAACCTGACCAGCATGTTCTGCGGTTTCTGCTGCGTTGTTGGTTTCTGATGCAACGTCCATGTAGCTAATAACCCCGTTCGATAGTTTCAGGTCGGCCTCAGAAAGGTTTACGGTTCTAAAAATTTTTTCGAACACTGTATTCGGTGCAGCAAGTTGTCCAATGCTGTTTTCGCGATAAGAAAGTGTTGAGCCGGTTAAGCTACCAGAATTGATAACAGCCTTATTGGCTTTTACCCTCATTTTGAAACTTTGAGCATTTCCTTCTGACAACGCTTTAATAGCATCGCCTTTCTCATAAATAATTTCGTCAAGGCTTTTACTTTCTGTCTTTCCGTCTATCATCTTTGCCAATTCCATGCCGTGCTTTTCTACAGCCTCTGTTAACTCTTTGATAGCATTGTCTTTTAGACCAAACGATTCCAGCTTAGACGCGAAGTCTTCTGTTTTCATCAGCCCTTTTGTTGCCTCAAGGACTTCTTTTTTTACTGATTCCGAAATAGCCTGACCATTTTGTTTTGCGGCCTTATTTAGAATCTCTTGCAATTCTTTTTCTTCCATTTTTAAATGTGTTTAATTGGTGAATAATTTTCCATGAGCTTTATCAAAGTGGAGTTTTCCGGCTTTGTTTTATGAGTGCCTATTGGCGGCTCATCTTTTATTTGCTCTATTGATTGTGTCGGCGTAAACCGATTTGATCCGCGTAATACAGCACTACCCTCAATGTTCTTTGCTTCGGTAACAGCCCAAAACAAACCACGCTCAAGTGCATCTTCTTTGTTGACTATCAATTCAAAATATTTGTTCCATGTTTCATATTCTTTTTCATACTGGTCGCTATTGACAGCTAATTCAATTTTAACGTATCTCATTGCAACTGAATGTTGTTTTATTTTACCAGAACGATACCTGTCAAACATATCAGGCATTGTCTTTCTATCTATGACGCAATCATATATAAGTGCCTGTGTATTTCCTTCGTAGTTAAAACCAAGTTCTTTCCATGACATTTGTTTTGCGAAGGCTTTTACATTGTCGGAAATAATTCCATCAAATGAAAAATTATGTTCTTTGCATAGGTAATTATCTTTCGTTTCTTTCAAGCTTTTGTTCCATAGTTGATCTACATGAACGTCATCGTGAGAATCAAATATCTTTGTGGTATTGATAATTGCCCTGACCTTGAGGCGGGTAGCATCATCAGGGATTAATTCAGATTTTATAACCTCGTCAGACTTTTCAGTTATATACCCAATTTGATAGTTTACAGCATCCGCATGCTTTATCGCACTTTTCTTTTGTGCAATTATGGCCGACTTGTTAGACACTACCCATTCGATAAATTTATCTTTATCATCAAATTCTGGTGTTTTCATTTTTTTACAATTTGCTGCTCTTTGATAATCTTTTCCCTATCCGCCTTTATTTTCTTTACGTCAGGCTTGTCCATCACTCCTGTGGTTTAAGGTGTTTTGGATTTGAAACCTTTACTTTATTTACCTCCGGCTTTGGTTCTGCCTGTGGCTTTTCGTGTTCTTTGCTTATAGCCTTTGGCCTTGGTGGTGGTCCCTTTGGTTCTGCCTGTGGTTTAAAGTGATCTTCGTTTTTTTTACCCTTTTCTTTTTCCATGTTATTTTAATTTATGTTGAACTTCTCTAATTCCTTTTTATAAGTTTCGATGTCAATAGCTTGGTCTTGAAATGCTGCTGACAATGCGCTTATAGTAACACTTAAAGATTCCCCCCGTTGTTTTAAATCCTCTTGGAAAGCTGGCAGGTGCATGTAATCAAAAACGATATTTGTTGTCAGATCGAACTCGCTGACAATGCCACCTATCCATTCATTAGCCTCCGGGATAACTGTTCTTGTGTACAAAGCCTTCTCTGCTTCTTTTTGATTTTCGTAAGTAGACCCCTCAGCCCGCACAAATATTTCAGCAGGCACTCCATAAGCATCAAGTAGTTTGTCGAAACCAGAGCGTATTTCTTCGAACAACCCTAAGTGAATAGGATTTAAAACACCCCTCTGAACCCATTTTAACTCTGAGTTAGTAATTATGTCCGTATGCTGGTCGGCCATCGTGCCGTAACTCATCATTTCTTTTTGTATCTCCTGCTTATCAGGCTTGCTCAATGGTTTAGCCCCAGCCATGTCTTTTGAACTATTTACCCATGCACCATTAGCCCCTCTATGCTTTACTATCATCCCCCTACTTTCATAAGCAGCTTTAATGTTATTGATAATACATTCGTTGGCCTTCATTCTGCTCTCTCCAAGAATTAAATTTTCATCGGTAGAAGATTTTATGGCCGCCCGGTTATCATTAAAATGGATAAACCTGTCTTGGTCGTATTCGACCCAGTCGTGAGCCTTCTTTACCTTATACTTTAATTTTGGGGCTTTGTCATTGAGGAAGTATGGTACTTGACTATCGTACTTTACTTTAACTATATTGTGAGGGATAGTGTAAAGTGCTTTTGTTTTTTCTAATGACGAACCAAAGCCTAATGGCGTTGTTTTAAAAATATATTCGTTACCGAAAATCTCCCTTAGTGTTTTTGTTTGAATAATAAACTCTTTCCCGGATTGCAACCAATTGGGTCTGGATAGCAATGCTATTAGTTGCTGCCCTCTTGGCGTTGACGTGTCCTTCCCATCCTTATTGACCTCCTTTAAAATCCCATTGCTAGTTGCACGGGCTTTCATATCAATGATGGCGGCTATCTCTGGTATTGTCGTATATGCTTCTAGGAAATCAACAGCTTCCCATACGTTTGATTTTCTCGAATAGGTATAGAACCAATCTTTTTGGGACGGATTGAATAAATTATCAATGAGTCTTCCTATTAGATGCACGCTTTAAATTGGAGTAACATCCCAAAGATAGAAAGACTTTCTTAATTTGGTACTAATTCCCTAAATAAATTTCATTGTTCATTTGTGAGATGTCGGAATTCGCCTACAACAGCATACCCTGAGCTCGACCAACAATCGTCATGCTTATCTATCGTTTTGGAAAGCGTGATCCCGTCCACGACTTGAAAGCAAAAGTTTTCCTGCTCTCTTTTGAAGTCATCATCCCGCACTATATGGATGTTGAATTTCTTTAGTGTAGCTATCCAATAAAGCCTCGATCCGGGGAATTTCCTTGTTAGAAGAGCGCTAATGCCTGAATTTCGCATATCTGCAACCCACCCAACACCAGCATTTTCATTATCCATATTGTTGTCGCACCAGACGTGGCTGTCGATTTTTAACGACCTCCACGCATCGATAACATCGTCAGACGTTTGAACAGGGCTGTAAAATAGCTTTTGGAGGAATAAATCATGTTTTTTGCCTGTCTGGTTATTTAACCGAACGGCTGCCTTGGTTATTACGGTAGGGTGGGCTGTTCCAAAATCAATGCCATAGGCAATACTTTCGACATCTTTAGGTATTTCGTCCACCCAAGTGACGTCAGGGAATACTAACCCTTCCCTGCTGGCACGCTCACCCATGCCATAAACTTTGAACCAATACTTGTCGGCTGTTCCGTTCTTGAGGTTTTCGGTATGTGGCCTTCGTTCATTCTCTGGTAGGTGGAGGTCGTCAAGATGCCAAGGCGATGCCGCCTCTATTTCTGTTACAACAGATTCCTGCAAATGCCTATTTTGCTTGTAAGTGGAATGGGTAAAAATGCAATTCTTGCGCTTTTCGTAACTAAAAAACCAGTGGTCTGTATATTTTGGATTCCAGTCCGCTATGATAAACTGCCGACATCGCATAATTAAGCCCTTTACAGCGGTTTCCGGGCATTCGGTTAAAATCTCATTGAAGAACAAAATATCGGAAGGGTAACCCTCACCCTTTTCGTCCAGTCCCCTGAACCTTATTGATTGGCCAAATAATTTATAAACAGGCTTCGGTGAGTTGACGAGGTTTCTATCATCCCATATACCCATGATGGTTAGGCAATCCCTGAATTCCTTCAAAAGAAAATCCCGGCAATCGACTAACGTTCCACGAAGGAGGTAAATGTCTTTCTTCACTCCTCTATTGGCATCGCAATAAGCCACTATAAAATGGATTGCATCCCAAGTTTTTGAACTACGGCTAGCCCCTTCATTGCCTACTATAAAGGTGCTTTTGTCCGTTACCTTCTCGGCAAAGAGTTTTGCCATCGTGAAGTATAGAGGATTCGGCTCAAATTTCACGACTTAATCCCTATAACGCCTATATCCTAAACTGGTGTTGATGAATTTTGTTGCCTCTTTATCAGCCGACTCATTCACAGGAGATAAGTTATGATTAAGAATTATACTCTGAGTTGGCGTTGTAAATCTTACCCATTCTATTCTGTATCGCGGTTTCATGTCTTGCTCAAATTTCAAGGTTTATTATCATTTTCTGCAAATCCTCTATCAATTCATTATCATTGATTTCTTTTTCAACATAGCCATTTTCAAAATCCATACCTGACAGTCTATTGTCACTAAACGATTTCATTGATCCGTCACGATATAGTTTGATTGGCAAATACTCATTTGGGTAGTCCGTCCATACCTTTAAAGTAATGCGTTGATGTATGAAATCGTCATTTTCTAAGCCTAGTTCTATACCCTTTACCCTGCTTTGCTGGTTCGGGTTCATCTTTAGTCGACAAAAACGACCTTTTTTTGTCGTCAGGAAAATTTTGTCAAGTTCTTTCATTTATCACTGAGGTTTTAAACCTAATAGTTAACATTGCTTGTTGGAAATCTCCTATATACTCACCATTCCCGAGCTTAATTCCTATTTCAACATCTCCGATAATATCTCTATTTGGGTAAGGCTTTAAATGTTTTTTAATCATTTCCGTAAGCATAGAACTAAGTTCTTCCGAGGTAAGCTCATATACTATGGTGTATGGAATTTTAAAGAAGTGTACTAATGGATTTTCACTTACCAGCAATGATGATGGTGCTATTGACGACCTCCATCTGCCAGAGAATGAGAGATGGCCACACGCGGTTTCTAACCCAGAAGTTATCAACCCTTCAAAAACATATCTTCTTTCCATGTCACTTTTTTAAATCAATTACCTGCCCATCGACCATTGTAGTAATTGCTGGCTTTATGGA
>Ga0224506_10001829_pt1 | contig 14952 bp, 15 predicted proteins | sample SF_Jan12_sed_USG_2_FD_169108 | JGI IMG/M metagenome (GOLD analysis project Ga0224506, IMG submission 169108) | Sediment microbial communities from San Francisco Bay, California, United States - SF_Jan12_sed_USGS_8_1 | ecosystem: Environmental > Aquatic > Marine > Sediment | place: USA... | reverse complement strand
TCAGTACCGAAGATCGCGCTAAAGCCGGTTTATTTCTTGCTTTCCAATATCCCGTTGAGATTCCGGGCGTCAGTAATATGGAATTTTTAAAAGCTTCTGTAGATGCGATTCGTGAGTATCGTGGTCAGGATGCCATGGACCCCGTGTCATTCATGAAGCTGGCACGCGAAAAAAGTAAAGCTGTTAACCTTGATCAAAACTTCTTAAAAAGAGGGGTTAACGAAGGTTTTTCCGGCGGCGAAAAGAAGCGCAATGAATTAATGCAGATGATGTTGCTCGAACCCAAGGTCGCGATTCTTGATGAAACTGATTCAGGCTTGGATATCGATGCATTGCAGGTTGTTGCTGAAGGCGTCAATAAATTACGTTCTCCGGATCGTGCCATTATTGTGGTGACACACTACCAACGGTTACTGGATTATATCGTACCCGATTATGTACATGTTCTGGCAGATGGAAAAATAGTTAAAAGCGGTGGTAAAGAACTCGCATTAGAGCTCGAAGATAAGGGCTATAGCTGGTTAGAAGGCGAGGCTAAATAACATGTCAGAACATGTTTCAAATATTGTCGAAGCAGCTGAAAATATTTCGTCTTTGTCCTGGTTGTCAGAATATCGACATAAGGCTATAAACCGGGTTTCAGAAGGTTATTGGCCCGCTAAACGTGCTGAGCATTGGGTACATTCGCCGGTGTCTCGCATTGATAATGCCTATCGTCAGACTATCGATGCTGCAGATGCTCCTGTCGTGTTGGCCGATATCGAAATTGCCAATCTGAATGCTTTACGTTTGGTTTTTGTTGACGGTATTTTTGATCAGCAGCGGTCTTCATTGCCAAATGATGGATCGGTTGATGTTGTCGCTTTTTCTTTAGCAGATGAGCGCCAGCAGACTTTAATTAATAGTCACCTGGGCCAGGCACTTGATCAGGTTGAAAATCGAAAGAATCATATTTTTGCTGATATCAATGGTGCTTTGTTAGAAGACGGATTATTTGTGTATATCACTAAAAATACCGTTTTCAAGCAACCCATTCATGTGATCTATCAATCTACAGGTCGCACAACTGCCACGCAGAATCAATCACGACTGCTAGCCGTTTTGGAAGCGAATGCCCAGGCTACTATTATTGAGCAATTTGTTAGTGCTCAAACTGAAGACATGAATACCCTATCTAATAATGTCGCTGAATTGATTTTGGGCGATAATGCACATCTTGATCATTACCGATTATCGGTAGAAGAACAGGACATGGTTCATATGGGGGCTGTGCATGTGTTATTAGCGGCCTATTCAAATATTGATAGCTTTGTTTTAAATCTTGGTAGCTGGTTTAAGCGCACCGATATTGCCATACAGCACATGGCATCAGGAAGTCATAGTGAATTGGCCGGTATGTATTTGCCTCATAGCGATGAACATGTTGATCTACGTACCTTTGCTGAACATCGAGTGCCTCACTGTACCTCTAATGAAGTCATTCGAGGCATCCTGGACGATAATTCCAGGGCGGTATTTAACGGTCGTATTCATATTCATCCGCAGGCACAAAAAACGGAAGCAAATTTAAGTAATAAGAATTTGTTATTGAACCAGGGTGCGGAGGTATATACCAAGCCGGAATTGGAAATCTATGCTGATGATGTTCGTTGTTCACATGGTGCCACGGTTAGCCAAATTCAAAATGATGCCTTGTATTACATGCAGAGTCGCGGAATTCCACGTAAAGAAGCTGAAATAATGCTGAGTTACGGGTTTATCAATGAGTTGGTATCCAACCTGAAGCTTGAGCCCTTACAAGAGTATTTACAGCCGATGCTGGCTCGGTTATTTACTAAAGATAGCTCTCTACTGAGGCACATTGGCTAATGACAAAACGAAACTTTGATGTCGAAGCCGTTCGACAAGATTTTCCAATCTTGCAGCAAACCATAAATGGTCAGCCTCTGTCTTATCTGGATAATGCCGCGACGACTCAGAAACCAGAGTCTGTAATTGAAGCCTTGAGTCATTATTATCGTTTTGATAATTCGAATGTGCATCGTGGTGCTCATACATTGAGTGACCGGGCAACAGCCGGGTTTGAATCCGCCCGTACCAAGGTGAAAGACTTTATTAATGCGTCCAGTACCAATGAGGTGATCTGGACACGGGGAACAACAGAATCGATCAATTTGGTTGCTCATTCTTATGTGCCGTTAGTGATGTCTTCAGGTGACGTCATGTTGGTTAGCAATATGGAACACCACTCGAATATTGTTCCCTGGCAGATGGCTTGTGAAAAGCTGGGAGCCCGAGTTTTACCCATTCCGGTCAATAGCCTGGGTGAAATTGATATTGATGCTTATCGTAAGCTGTTTGAAGAACACCGGGTTAAAATGGTTGCGGTCGCCTGGGTATCGAATGCCTTGGGTACGGTTAATCCTATTGAAGATATGATTCAGGTTGCCCATAGTCACGGAGCCAGCACGTTAATCGATGCAGCACAGGCCATTGGTCACTGGACTCCTGACGTACAGAAATTAGGAGCTGATTTCATCGCTTTCTCAGGTCACAAAATGTTTGCACCCACAGGTATCGGTGTACTTTGGGGTAAAGAATCCTTATTGGAAAAAATGCCGCCGTTTTTAGGTGGTGGAGAAATGATTGAATCGGTGAGCTTTGAAAAAACCGTATATAATCAGTTGCCCTTTAAGTTTGAGGCCGGCACGCCGAATATTGCTGATGCCATCGGCCTGGGTGCTGCCATTGATTACCTCAATCAATTTGATCGAAATGAGATGCGGAAACATGAAGATTATTTGTTGGCTGAAGCAACCCGATTAGCCAGTGAGATCGAAGGATTAACTGTTATTGGTACATCGAATAATAAGTCCGGTGTATTGAGCTTTACGTTGGAAGGCGCTCATCCATCTGATTTAGGAATGTTGTTGGATCAACAGGGAATTGCGGTAAGAACGGGAAGTCACTGTGCACAACCTATTATGGAGTTATTTGGAATTCCGGGTACAGTCAGGGCATCATTTAGTTTTTACAATACTATACTTGATGTAGAACGGCTGATCGCCGGCATTAAGAAAGCTAAAACATTTTTATAGGTAGGTAATATCATGTCAGTGGCAACATTTAATCCTGCTCAAGACCTGTTACAGGTTAGTGAAAAGGCAACCAGACATTTTAAGAGTCAGTTAAGCCAGAGTTCTGCTAACGCTGTCCGCTTTAGTGTGAAAGAAAATGGCTGTACCGGGTATTCTTATGTAATGGATCTGGTTGAAGAGGCTAAAACTGAAGACCTGGAAATGGTGGTTGCATCAGATCTGCACATATTCATCGATCGAAATTCTCTATCTGTATTGAGGGGAACTGAGATTGATTATGTACTTGAAGGTGTGAATTCGGTCATTAAATTTAAAAACCCTAATGCCAAAGATTTTTGTGGCTGTGGTGAAAGTTTCAGCATTAACTAAGGAGTTTTTTCTTGGAACGACGAATGGTTGCAACACTGAGGGATTGCCCGGCACGGTTGGTGCCTGCTGGTAATCCTATGGTGATACCCAATGGTTCATTTATCACCATTACCCAGTCATTGGGTGGTAATTACACCGTGACGCATAATGGAAATATGCTGAGAATTGATGGTACAGATGCTGATGCCCTGGGACTGGAAAAACAGGAGCTGAGTTTTGACACTGTTATTGGTGATGATATTCAGGAAGATCAGGTGTGGTATGCATTAAAAACAGTATTTGATCCCGAGATTCCAGTCGATATCGTTAATTTGGGTTTGGTCTACAGTGTCGATATTAATCAGGAGACTCAAAACATTTTGGTTAACATGACACTAACGGCACCTGGCTGTGGCATGGGACCCGTTTTGGTCGGAGATGTCGAATATCGCTTGGCTCAGGTACCCAATGTCAAGAGTGTCACGGTTGAGTTGGTGTTTGACCCACCCTGGAATAGAGATATGCTATCTGAAGAAGCACAGTTGGCAACCGGATTATTTTTTTAATAAGGAATTAAGCACTACATGATCACTTTTGGCACCGATATTACGATAGAAGACCTGGTTGATACATTGGGTTTTTTCGATAGCTGGGAAGAACGATATAAATACATTATTGATCTGGGCAAAGAAATTCCGGTTGCAGACGACAGCTTTAAACTGGATGAACGGCTGATAAAAGGTTGCCAGAGTAGGGTTTGGATCGATTGCCGAAAAGAAGGCAATAATTTATTTTTTATTGTTGATAGTGATGCCCATATTGTAAAGGGTTTATTGGGTGTTGTTCTGGTTGCCTATAACGGGAAAACCGCTCAGGAAGTTCTTGATTTTGATGTTGAAGCCTATTTTTCACAGCTGGATTTGATCAAGCATCTGACCCCAACACGGGGTAATGGTCTTAGATCCATGGTGCAACGTATCAGAGACTTTGCCAGCAACTCTTAAAAATAGCTGAGTCTACAGCCTGCCATACCCGCGAATGCGGGTTGTCATTTTTACCTTCCCTCATTTTGTCATACTCACGAAAGTGAGTATCCATTTTGATTTTTAGTTTTCTAACTAGTACTGCCAATACGCTAGAAAACGGAAATCACCTTAGAATATTGATTATTCTCGCCCCATAACAGAAACACTTTTTGAGTCAAAATCTATACTTACAGTCCTTCCAATTGGAAGCGTGATTATTGGATGTGTATGACAGCTATCAAAATCATAAACAATGGGTATGTGTCGACCCGATAGAACTTCATTTAATACTTCGAACGGTGTTCTTTCAGTTCCCTTATGATCGAAAATTTCATGCTTACCTAGTATGATTGCTGCAATTTTCTCAAATACTCCAGATAGTAGAAGTAATGAAAACAACTTCTCAATCTGGTCAATTCCTTTAAGGCTATCTTCAAGAAGCAGTATATCGCCATCCTTTATTTCCGGCATATAAGGCGTTCCCCAAATGCCAGTCATCGTATTCAAATTCCCCCCGATTAGCCGACCTGAAATTTGGCCTTTTCCTAAGAATTTAACGTCATTAATACGTTCTGATTTTGGCCTGTCCTGAGTCTCCCAAGGGATGTATTCTTCTGTCCAGATATCAGGGATTTCCAATAATTTCACTTCATGATTGTGAAACGTGATGTCTTTAAAATATTGATAAGTCATTTCAACATATGGCGGTAATTCTCCAAAAGAGGCTACAAATGCGGGACCATAATAGGTTTCAATTTTAGTCTTTTCATAAATAGCTAAAAGAAGTGCTGTTGTATCTGAATAACCGACAACTACCTTAGGGTTTCTTTGTAGGGCATCGTAATCAATATAGGGCAGTATAGAGTTTGTATTGGTTCCACCAATGGTTGACATAATGCAATCAATGTTTGGATTTCGAACTAGCGCATTAAACTCCTCAGCACGCTCTTGAATTGAACCTGAACGATAGTAATCGGATTTCCCGGTCAAATTTCCCGGAATAATGTTAAAACCCTTTTCTGTTAAGTAGGTTGTTGCCCGTTGTAATCTAATCGGGCAAACCGCTGTTATTGGTGATGATGCACTAAAAAAAGAAATCGTACTTCCAGACTTCAATAAGGGAGCAAAGCTATACATATTAGTCCTTTGAATATTTCAGTAATCATTTGAACTTTAAATAACCCTAGTCAACACAATTGTTGCCACAATATAATCATGATTTAAAAGTTATTATTTCATCCTAGAGATTTATTGGTGAAATTAATAGTGCAGGAATCTTCAATTGAAATACTGGTTAATCCACAGTTCTCATGAGGAAAGCGTATTCTATTTTCACGATTACCTATGATGCAATTAAGTAATTCTCGAATCATATGACCATGTGAAACCACCAATATTCTTTTTACCTTAGAGTTGTAGATTAAGTCTATTGCCTGTTCGGCCCTTTTTACGAACTCAACCTGAGTTTCTTCTGGGCTGGGGATCAGGCCAAATTCAGAGTCTATATACGTGGGGGATTTATGAGAACTTTCTGGCCTTTCCAGGACCAGTTGGCCTTCGGCAAGCAATTCAGAATAGATCACTTTCTTGTCGGCGTTGTCTAAAAAAGGTGAAATAGTGTCTCTTGCCCGGCCCATGGTCGAACACAGAACCAGATCTATATGTAAGTTTTTTAATGCTGGAACAATAGTCTTGGCTTGCTTCAAACCAAGAGTAGTTAAGGGATTAAATGCATCAACAGCTAGCAGGTTTGTCACATTTGCTTCACATTGAGCATGCCTCAATAAATAGATATCCATATAGTATTGTTCCGTTAATTTGGGCGGTATCGACTAGACTCTTGTACGCGAGGCTCTGTGAAAACCATTTCATTTGGTTACTCAGCGTTAAGATTGATCACAGGGGCTTATGTCTCCAATCTTCATGTTTATGAAGTACTCGAATGATATTTACTCCTGATCTTTCAGATGCTAGATAAATAACCAGATGTGACTCAAAAGGATGAATTCGAATAGGTGGTACAAACTCGAAGTGTTCTCTATTAACCATTGGATTTTCAGCTAGATATTCAAATATCTGCTCAAGTTTATCGTGGTATTTTTCGGCCTGAATAACTCCAAAGCTACGTGAGCCTGCAATAAATATTCTAATGACGTCGTCTTCGGCTTGGTTACTTAGAGAGTAACTCATAAATTCAGAATATCTTTTGCTACTCCCTTCAAATCAGACATTGACCTATTGCCTGTACCACTATCAATTCCTTCAATAATCAAAGACTGAAATCGTTCCACGCGCGTCAACTGATCGTTCCTGATAAGATCACGAATATAGTCACTAGAGTTACTGTAGTACGATGAGCTTGCTTGTTGTTCAACCCACTCTTTCATTCCATCGGGAAGTGAAATATTCATAGTTGCCATAGTGATTCTCAGTTGTATTCAAATATATTGAAATTATGGCAAAATTTGGCAATACTTGCCAATTGTGAATTTAAATGGTTTTGGGACTAGACCAAAAATTATATACCAATCCTATGGTTTAGACTCAGCACCTTTGATAGTAAATTGTTCGTTATACAAGGCGTTAAATTCCATACACTAAAATGGATTCCGGCGTTCGCCGGAATGACTGTGGGGAGGGATGAGCTTTAAAGGTATTGTGGCACCAAAGATAAATACTCCCCATCATTGTCAAATTCGCGAACGCGGGTTGTCATTTTTACCTTCCCTCATCTTGTCATACTCACGAAAGTGGGTATCCATTTTGATTTTTAGTTTTGCTGGCTATCATCCTTACTATACCCACAGACCGCAATTTTTTGGTACTTAGGTCATAATATTTCATTTTACTCGTCCTTGCGGTTAAGTGGCTAAAGCAATGCAATTATGGCCATTAAACATTCTCTCCGTCAGCTGGATTTTGAAACAAGCTGATATGTGTAGGGCAATTCTTTTTCCAAAATAAATCCAGATCTCAGGTATAACCTATAGGCAGGACTAGTTTTTATTGCTCTAATTCTAATTTCAGAAAACCCCTGATATGCGGCAAAAGACTTCGCCTTGCCTAGAGCTTCAGAGCCGTAACCTTTATTGCGAAATTGTTTTGATATGTGAAGTTCAGCAATATAATAATCGCCCTGATTATCATGCAGCATAATAAAACCAATATCCTCTCTATCTTTACTAATTCTATAAAGGTCACATAGCTTATAGTGAATCAGTTTTTCTTTGTCATTCCATGAAAGGTTGTTTTCAAGGTAGTAGTCGATCATCTGCGATTTTATTTGATCTACTGACTCTTCAAAATCGAGTGATTCGATAAATTCCATTATTGAATTGTCCATGCATTAGCGAAGATTAAAATCTGTAAATATTTTGATTCTGACTTATACCGCGGCTAGCCTATATACAACAAGGCCTAAATATTGATCGACCCATTCGGCTTTATGCGGGAAGTCTCTTCTTCCAGAGGGTGAAATATCTGGTTCATGCATTGCATCTAATCTAAAACCATTTGAAATCATCATATTTATACATGTAGAAATCATTGGTTTTTGATGACTTACAGAAATATTTTTATCCCACGAAGAGTCGTATTGGTACAAACCTTCTTGGCGGTATGATATCCCTATTTTTTGTCCCCTTTGTTCGAATTGCTCAACTGCAAAACGAAATGGGTGGGCGGTGGTCAGTACAAACCGTCCACCTGTTTTGAGCTTGGACCTTATAAAACGTATAGTCTTCTTTATATTCGTTGAATAGCCCAAAACCATAAAACAAGTTATAAGATCAAAATTTTGGTTCGTTAACACAGCTACTTCTTCTAATGCAGAGATATCACCTTCGTAAAATTCAAGATTAGAGGGTTTATCTCTGGTTTCCCAGGCTTCAATAAATGGTTTGCTGACATCAACTCCAATGACTTTTTTAGCGCCTGATACTGCAAAATGAAGCGCTTTTCGACCACTCCCGCATCCAATGTCAAGTATGGAAAGCTCTGAAATATCTCCAACAGCATCCAACTGAGCAGGCCAATCCTGGAGTGTATCTAACGAGTCTTCCCGAACAGAAAATGATTCATATGTATTAGCTAACTCGTTCCAGTTAGACATTGTATATTCCTTTATGTATTTAGCGATCCAGTTATTTTAAACAAGTCACCAGGCTTTAAAAATTTCAATTTACTTACTGTAATTTAAGTGACTCAGTATGGCAATTCGTATGGGGCAACATTCAAATAATCAGGCTTAGCAGGTGAACTAAATTTAACAGCCTTTATGGATTTTTCACCTCAATATAATGCCTTGCAGACGCGATGCATTCCATCCATGATTCTGCCTTCATGACACAAAATTATAGGATGATTGAGGCCTGTCTCCTGGATTAATTTAAAGAGAGAGACAATGTTGTTGCATGTTGGTTTTTGATTTAATAATTAATTTGTTCACATCCCAAATCAAAATATCACTACCAGATTTAAGAAAATGCTATTGTTGCCTCACCGAATCTCCAATAACTTATTCTGCTTTGGACATTCTTCGTGCTTGGTAAAGCAGTAGTTCATCTGATAACCATCCTTGTTTTGTTACGTATGAGTACTATGAAGGGAAGTGGTAAGGGTCTCAAATTTTGAGAGCGCAGGATTAAGTTTTGAGTACTGAAATTGAGGCGTAGTTAATATGATGCCTCATTTCCATTCGAGTATTAAAAAATGTCGCCAGATCTCGAAAATGACCAAATAAGGGCCGTTAAACTGGCCCAGACATCGCCTATGTCTTGGCCTTTAATGTAACGATCGATTTCTCCGGCATTTTGAAGCAGATTTTGTAGTTGAGGCTGGTCGAGTCTTCTTAGAGCCGATTGTACTTTAGGCTTTCGTTTATCCCATATTTGTTGGCTTCTGAATGCCTGATTCTCAGCTATGCCTCTTTGTAGCTGAGTTTTAATAGTGATTAACGCCCTAAGGTCTTTCGTCAGAGCCCAGAGAACAATGGTAGGTTCTACTCCTTCTCCCTGTAATCCGGATAAAATTCTTAAAGCGCGATCTGACTGGCCATTAACTGTGGCATCTGCCAGATCAAATACGTTCCAGCGAGCACTATCGGCTATGGCTGAAATGACCTGTTCCAGTTCGATATTGCCATTGGAGGTGCTGAGCGCCAATTTATCAAGTTCTTGTTTTGCTGCCAGTAAATTACCATCAACTTTTTCGGCGATAAATTGTAAGGCGTCAGGTGCGATATTAAGATTTAATAGCTGGGCACGTTGTCCAATCCACCGGGGTAATTGCTCTATAGGTACTGGCCAGAACTGGACAAATTGAATGTTTTTTTCAAGAAGGGTAAACCATTTCGCTTTTTGAGCGCTGGCTTCAATTTTACCGCTGCTTATGAGTAATATTTGATCCGGATTCGGATTGTCCATAATTTGAGCGAGCGTTTTACGAATCACCTCGCTGACCTTGCCAGTGATACGAAGTTCTATCAGTGTTCGGTCACCAAATAATGACATCGACTGGGTTGCTTGAATCAAATCTTCTGCAGAAAAGGTATTATCGGTATGGAACACTAGTCGTTCGGATATACCCTGGGCGGTTGCAGACTGTCTGATGAGGTCCTGAGCTTCCATCAGTAATAGGGGTTCGTCACCTGACAACCAGTATGCCTGACTTAATGATGATGTTAACTGGTTACCCAGTTGTTCAGGTTTTAACTTCATTTGGCCTGGATTCGCTTAATTCATGCAGAAACAGTGTCGGGGTAAGCTGGTTACCCCGAATTGAAAAGCTGTTAGTTAGCAACAATGCTAATCAGCTTATTAGGCACAACAATAACTTTACGTACCTGAATATCTTTCAGGAAATTGAGGACATGTTCATCATTGAGGGCCGTTTCTTCGATTTGTTCTTTAGGCATATCAGCAGGTACGGTGATTCTGGCTCGTACCTTGCCATTAACCTGCACAACATAAAGAATTTCATCTTTAACCATGGCTGATTTGTCAGCGGCGGGCCAACTGGCATCCAGAATCGCTACGCCATCACCAATTTCTTTCCATAAAGCATCACAGATGTGAGGCGTAATGGGTGATAACATCCTGACCACGGCACTTAAGGCTTCGTGTACAACGGAAAGGTCCTGGCCTTCACGCATATCAAAACGATTGACTGCATTCATCAATTCCATAATGGCAGCAATAGCCGTGTTGTACGTGTGGCGTTCTTCGAAGTCCTGCGTGACCTTTGCAATCGTCTCATGAGTTTTACGGCGTAGCGTTTTCTGTTCATCGTTGAGCGAGTTGGTATCCAGTACCGGCATGTCACCAAATTCCAGCAACTGATGCACTGAGCGCCACATTCTTTGTAAGAATTTTAGTGCGCCCTGTACGCCTGCATCCTTCCATTCCAGTGTTTGTTCTGGCGGTGCTGCAAACATCGAATACAGGCGTAATGTATCTGCACCATAGGTATCGATCGCTGACTGTGGGTCAACACCATTTAATTTTGACTTAGACATTTTTGACGTGCCGCCATATACCACTTTCTCACTGGTGGTGTTGTCCGTACCGTCAATGATCTTACCCTTATCGTCATAATTAGGTGTTACATTTTCAATCTGTACCCACTCACGGCCGCCAGTTTTGGTATCTTTGTACCAGGTTTCGGCTAATACCATTCCCTGACATAACAGGTTGGTAAAAGGCTCATCTGAGTCGACCATGCCAAAATCACGCATGGCTTTGTAGAAAAAGCGAGAATAGATTAGGTGCATGGTGGCATGTTCGATTCCACCGACATACTGATCGACGGGCAACCAGTAATTCGCTTCTTCCGGCTCAAGCATACTGTCTGCGTTTGGTGTACAGTAGCGCGCAAAATACCAGCTAGACTCCATAAAGGTGTCAAAGGTGTCTGTTTCACGCTTGGCAGGTTTTCCGTCATACAGAATATCTTCAAATGCCGCATTATTCTTAATGGGGGAATTAACGCCGTCCATTTGTACATCGTAGGGTAGCTCAACGGGAAATTCTTTCGCCGGTTTCACTTCGCCATCGACATAAACCATGGGTACAGGAGTCCCCCAATAGCGTTGTCGACTAACACCCCAGTCACGTAGTCTGAAATTGGTTTTTTTGTTGCCTTTACCTATCGATTCCAGGTGATCAGCAATTTTTTCTATCGCGTCTTCACTGGTGAGTCCGGTAAAGTCTCCGGAATTAATTAACTTGCCTTTGGTGACATAGGCTTCTTTACTAATATCGACCGCTTCAGAATCTATAGGTTCAACTACCTGCTTGATTTCAATGCCGTATTTGGTTGCAAATTCCCAGTCGCGTTGATCGTGTCCGGGGACGCTCATAACCGCACCTGAGCCGTAATCCATTAGGACAAAATTGGCCACCCAAACAGGGAGTTCTTCGCCGGTAATCGGGTGTGTAACCCTGGCGCCAGAGTCTACACCTTTCTTTTCCATGCTGGCCATATCGGCTTCAGTGGTTGTCATATTGCGACATTCATCAATAAAAGTCTGAACATCAGCATTTGATTTACCTGCTTCAGTCGCTATTGGATGCTGGGCTGCAACTGCAACATAGGTTGCACCTAATAGCGTATCCGGACGTGTGGTGTACACCTCAATGTGTTCTTTATTACCAACCAGGTCAAAATGGATCTCGGCACCAAATGACTTGCCAATCCAGTTTCGCTGCATTTCTTTGACCATGTCCGGCCAACCTGGCAGGTGATCGAGGTGATGCAAAAGTTCATCGGCGTATTCAGTGGTTTTAATGAACCACTGTTTCATTTCTTTACGCTCTACCGGGGTATCACATCGCCAGCAGCAACCATCATGGACTTGTTCATTTGCCAAAACAGTCATGTCGTGTGGACACCAATTAACGGCTGATAGCTTTTGATAGGCCAGACCCTTTTCGACCAGCTGTGTGAAGAACCATTGCTCCCACTTGTAATAGTCCGGTTTACAGGTTGTGACTTCACGGTCCCAATCGTAGGCGAAACCCAGACTCTTTAGCTGGTGTTTCATATATTCGATGTTTTCGAATGTCCACTTCGCGGGGGCTACATTATGTTTGATCGCCGCATTTTCTGCAGGCATACCAAATGCATCCCAACCCATAGGCTGCATAACGTTTTTACCCTTCATGCGCTGAAAACGACACATTACATCACCGATGGTGTAATTTCTTACATGCCCCATGTGCAGCTTTCCACTTGGATATGGCAGCATGGATAAGCAATAGTATTTTTCTTTACTGGTGTCTATGACGGCTTTAAAAACTTTATTGTCTTCCCATGTTGCTTGAACCAGGGACTCTATTTTTTTTGGGGTGTAACTCGATTCCATTGCTGAGAACTCTTTGGGTAAAAAGGGTTGATTTGCCGGATATTCTAACTTAGTTAACAGATGAAGGCACTGTTCAATTGAGGTTCTTTTATCGCACTTGGTGAATTGGAGTTAATAGGGGGGCGCGCAACTAAAGTTTACATTTTATTTCCTGGTAAAGATTCAAACTGAACTATATTGAATGGTGACCCTTTATTTAAAGAAGGTAATTTTTATGAGTAAAGAGACTAAAAATCAATGGCTTGGAAAAACCGGTAAATCAGTAGCTATGTGGCTGGAATTGGATGTTGATGCTGTTGAGAATACCTTATTAAATTCAATTCACGATGCTGCCGATCAGACGCGATTAGATTGGATCGACCTGATGTATCGAATTAAATCCCCGGAGGCGATATTCCACAAGGGAGAATTTGCACCCAGTGGTGACCTGGAATGCACTAACTGTGGTACCACTACCCATATCTATATGGAGCACCGTTTACAAGGTTGTCGTCATTGTCAAAACGAAGAGTTTATCTATAAGGACGATTCAGTTCACTAGCTTATTTGAACGTTATTGAACCTGCTTTTATTTAGTTTTACATAAACAAGAACCGCTAATGCAATCAATATCATCCACAGGTGCCCCATAACTACATAAGGGGTACTTCCAGTAGTCGGTTGTACCATCTGACGTATTGTTGTCCTTTCTAATTTCTCTGCTTTGACTAGTATGTTTCCCATAGGATCTATTATTGCACTGACGCCATCCTGTGTTGCCCTGATAACCGGGCGGCCGGATTCAAGTGCCCGAGTTCGGGCAATTTGCAAATGTTGATAGGGTCCAAATGAGAGTCCAAACCAGGCGTCATTGCTAAGCGTCAGCAAAACAGAATTCTGTGTTGCCGCGGTTCTGGCTAAAGCCGGATAGGCAATCTCATAACAAATAAGGGTCCCTATAGTGCTATCCAGATAGGTTAAAGGTAATTTTGGTGTGTCACCTGCCTCCAAGATCGACATAGGTAGGTTGAAGAATCCAAGTAGAGGCCTGAGTATTGAAGAGAAGGGCACGTATTCACCAAAGGGAACCATTCTTTGTTTATGGTATTCGCCAGCTGCCTGACCGATTCCGATGGCTGAATTAAAATATCGCTTTTGTTCTTTACTTGAATCATCAGTCAGGATACCGGTAATGATACCGGTGTTTGTTTTGATGGATATATATTCTAATAAATCAGTAAGATCAGTGGCCCTGGAACGCAGTTCGGTGATCGCTGCTTCTGGCCAGATAATCAGATCTGCATCCATGTGTGGCTGTGACAAGCTGACATACAAATCAAATGTTGGTTTTATATTTCTGACCATCCACTTTGTTTTCTGGTCAATGTTTCCCTGCACAACCACCGTATCTATCGGGGTTCCAAGGGCATTTGTCCATTTTATGTCCTGTAATAAATATCCCGACATAAACACAAGAGCTATGGCTAAAAAAGACGCTGCGGATTTCTTAAGTTCCGGCTTATAGATGGCGCTAAAAATCAGCAAACTCAGGCTGGTAATAATTAGCGTTAATCCATAAACACCTACAATAGGTAGGAAGCCTGAGAGCCAATTTTCTGTACTTGAGTAACCTGCAAATAACCAGGGAAACCCGGTAAATAACCAACCCCGAATCCATTCGAATACTAGCCATAATGCTACAAAACTCAGGGCATTAACCCAATGTTTGTCATGCAATAGTCTGTGATATACCCAAAATTGCATCGAAAAATATAATGCCAGGACCGCACAGAATATAAAGGTCAGCAGAAACATGATGACACCGGGAGTGTCCGATACAGCCATGCTTGCACTAATCCAACTGACACCGATGCCAAATAGTCCAATGCCATAAAACCAGCCTTTCACGGCTGAAGATCCCGGTAGATAGTTGAGACTCCACCAGGCCATGGCAATTGATATCAGAGTTAGAGGCCAGAAATCAAGGGGAGCAAGGCCCAAAGGAAACAGAGCACCGGCGACAATGAGTAAAAAATAGTTCAGGATGTGTTTGGATTTATAATTCAGCTTTTTATACATGCGCTTGCTGGCAACTCCGACAGAGTATTTCTAATGGTGTGACATCGACACATGATTTTAC
>Ga0224506_10001827_pt1 | contig 14957 bp, 12 predicted proteins | sample SF_Jan12_sed_USG_2_FD_169108 | JGI IMG/M metagenome (GOLD analysis project Ga0224506, IMG submission 169108) | Sediment microbial communities from San Francisco Bay, California, United States - SF_Jan12_sed_USGS_8_1 | ecosystem: Environmental > Aquatic > Marine > Sediment | place: USA... | reverse complement strand
GACTTCCTTTATTGCCTTACTTGGTGCAGCAGGCTTGGCGGTAGGTATGGCTCTTTCTGGAACGTTGCAAAATTTTGCTGGAGGGGTAATGATCCTCATTTTTAAACCTTTTAAAGTAGGAGATTTTATAGAGGCTCAGGGGTATGCAGGAACAGTTAAAGAAATTCAAGTTTTTGTATCTATTTTAACTACTCCTGATAATAAAACTATTATAATTCCTAATGGAGGGCTTTCAAATGGCTCTATGATAAATTATAGCACTCAGGTTACTCGTAGGGTAGAGTGGATTGTAGATGTTTCATATGGCGAAGATATTGAGCGTGTTAAAAACGTACTCGAAACATTAATTTCTGATGATGAACGTATTTTAAAAGAGCCTGCTCCTTTGGTTAGGGTTGGCTCATTGGCAGACAGCTCTGTAAAATTTACAGTTAGGGGCTGGGTTGATTCCCCACTTTTCTTTGATGTTTTTTATACAATGAATGAACGAATTTATATCACATTTAGAAAAGAAGGCATTGGAATTCCGTTCCCTCAAATGGATATACATATTAACAATAGTAACTAATGATCTTATGGAAAAACAATTAAAATTAATACTTGTAGCACTTTTAATAAGTTCATTAGGGGTTGCTCAAATAGCACAAGACACAACCACCGTTCCACAGGATACAACATGGAAAGTGAATGGTGCTTTTGGGTTTAATTTTAACCAAGTGGCTCTTACCAATTGGGCAGCAGGGGGGCAAAATTCTTTGGCTTGGAATACAACGTTTGATTTTTCTGCCAATTATGTAAAAGATAGATTAAAATGGGACAACCTTGTTCATTTGGGTTATGGACTTTCGAAGCAAGGGGAAGACCCTTTAAATAAAACAGACGATCAGATTCTGATTAATTCTAACCTAGGCTATAATCTTAAAGGTTCTTGGTACGCTTCTCTTAATACTAATTTTAGAACCCAGTTTGCCAATGGGTATAATTTACCAAACGACTCTGTTATAATTTCTACCTTTTTAGCACCAGGGTATATGGTTGGTGGGTTAGGTATTAAATATAAACCTAACGATAATTTTGCCCTGCTCATAACCCCAGTAACCAATAAAACTACGTTTGTTATGGATGAAACTCTATCTGCTCAGGGCATGTATGGGGTAGATTCTGCTACAAATGTGCGAGCAGAGTTTGGTGCTTTTCTATCTCTTCAATTTAAAAAAGAGGTTATAAAAAATGTAACTTTTACCACCCTTTATACCATGTTTGGAAATTATAAAGATTTGAATGTATGGGATATTAACTGGGATTTAATATTTGACTTTAAAATCAATAAGTTTTTATCTGCCAATTTAACATCTAACCTTATTTACGATCAGGATATTAAAATTCCTGTTGATAGAACAGGAGACGGCATTAAAGAAAGCTTTGGCTCACGTGTACAGTTTAGGCAAGGCTTAGGCATTGGGTTAAAGGCTAGTTTTTAGTAAAAGAAGTACGCCTTACTCATCAATGCTGTTGCAGTATGCTAAGCATCAATGGCTTCAACGGTTTCAATTTGAGGCAAAGCTCTTTTTAGGAGGGTTTCAATGCCTGATTTAAGCGTTATAGTGCTTGAGGGGCAACCACTGCAAGAGCCCTGTAAAAGTACTTTTACAAGCCCTTTATCATAGGAATGAAAACTTATGGCTCCGCCATCTTGCTCTACTGCAGGGCGAATGTATTCATCTAAAATCCCTTTGATTTTGGCCACTATCTCTTCATCTTCTACGTTAACAGGAACGGGAGCTGTTTTAGAATTTTTAGCTTCATGTATATCAGGAACCATACTGCCAACTTCAATACCTTTGCTAAGTGCTTTCATAATAAACTCTCTTGCAGCGGACTGCACTTCATCCCAGTCTGTTTTTTCCGACTTCGTGAGTGTAATATAATTGCTTGAAAAAAAGACTTCTTTTACCCACGAGAATTTTTCGAAAATCAACTTAGCCAATGGAGAACCACTGGTTTGAGTGTAACTAGTGAAATCATGAAAAAAATCTTGTTGCACCAACATGTAGTTGGCAACAAACTTCATGGTGTTGGGGTTGGGTGTTTTTTCAAGATAAATATGCGTGGCTTTCTTTTCCATTTTTTTATTATTTAATCCTCAAAGTTAATGAGTTTGTTAAGATTCCTGATTACTTCAAAGGATAGCAAACTAATATTGTATTTAATTATCAATCAATTTTATTCCAAATAATTTTCTAAGATAGTGCATTTGAGTTTCATGAGTATATGGTTGCTACTGCATTAACATAGGAAATCATTCGGTTTATTTTTATTTAAATCTGATAAGCAGCAAAATGCTATCAACTAAGCATCATTATCTGGTTCATGATTTAGTTCACCTTCCGAACTGGCTACTAATACCGCTACTGTTGCGTCACCTGTTACATTCACCACAGTTCTTAGCATATCCAAAGGCCTGTCAAGTGCAATAATTAGTGCCAGCCCTGCAGGGTCTACGCCAATGGCACCAAGTACAATTACTAGCATAATTAATCCTGCACCAGGTACTGCGGCTGCTCCTATGGAAGAAAGTGTAGCAGTAACTACAATTGTTAACTGATCAATAATAGTAAGGTCGTGACCAAAAGCAACGGCTATAAAAACAGCAGAAATAGCTTGGTGAATACTAGTGCCATCCATATTAACAGTAGCCCCCATGGGTAGCACAAAACTGGTTACTTCTTCTGAAACTCCTAAATTATGTTCTACACACTCCATAGTAACTGGTAGCGTTGCTGCACTTGAACTAGTAGAAAAAGCAAGTAATTGAGCTGGGAAAATGGCTTTAAAAAACTCTTTGTATTTGATTTTTGTAAAAGAAGTTATGATAGTGGGGTAAAAAACGAAAATCATAAATAGTAAGCTAAAAATAACAGATAAGCCATATATACCTAAGGCGGCAAATAACTCAATTGCTCCTGCAGGGTCGTCTCCTGCTACATCAACAATTAACCCTGCAATTAAAGCCATTACTCCAATTGGGGCATATTTCATTATAATGTCAACAATGTTTAAAATAATAGCATTTACACCATTAAAGAAACTTTTTACAGGAGCTACTATTTCTGATTTTGTCATAACCATGGCTATTCCAAATAAAAGAGCAAAAAAGATTACTTGCAACATTTTACCATTAGTGCTAAGTGCCTGAAAAATATTATCAGGTACAATATCTTCCATTATTTGTAATGGGCGGCTATTTTTTACATCAGAAGCAGCACTTTGTTTTAGTTGCGCATCTTTGGCAAACTTTTCTTTCAGTTCAATTCTTTTTTCGGAAGAAATGTAAGTACCTGGATTTACAAAATTGGCTACTAAAAGTGCAAATGTTATAGCCAATACTGTTGTAGTTACATAAAGTCCAAGTGTTTTACCTCCAATTCGCGATAGCTTAGAGGTGTCTGTCATGTTAGAAATACCATCTATTAACGAGACTAAAATAAGTGGAATAGCAATTAGTTTTAGCATGCTAATAAATATAGAACCAAAAGGTTTTACCCAGTTAAGGACTAATTCATTTCCACCAAAAAATATAGCCATTAAACCTATAATTACACCTATAAGCATGCCTAGCCCAATTTTGGCAACTAACGATAGTTTCTTCATTATAAATACTTTAAATTATAAATCAATTGAATGATTAAAAGAAGTCTTATCACAACAAAAGTCTTTTTCCTTTTCAAAGAAAACAGCTTAAAATAGTAAATAAATTCTATTTATTATCTGTATAAATCTAAAAATAGAAAATTTATGTTACGCTCTTATTAATCAAGCCTCGAATTTAGTGGTTCGAGCTCGTAATACAAAGTCGGCAAGTACAATTGCCGTCATAGATTCTACAATAGGTACAGCTCTTGGTACAACACAAGGGTCGTGGCGACCTTTACCTTTTACTGTAGTTGTATTTCCATATTCATCCACTGTTTCTTGTTCATTCATTATGGTAGCAACAGGTTTAAAGGCTACTCTAAAAACAATATCTTCCCCATTAGAGATACCCCCTTGAATACCCCCTGAATGGTTGGTTTTAGTAGTTATTTTTTCTCCTGCTACAAAAGCATCGTTATGTTCAGATCCTTTCATAATTGCTCCTTCAAAACCACTACCAAATTCTACTCCTTTAACCGCATTAATTGAAAGCATTGCATGACCAATAGCTGCGTTTAATTTATTAAAAACAGGCTCTCCAAGCCCCACAGTCATATTTGAAACCACGCCAGTAATAACACCTCCAATGGTGTCGCCCTGTTTTTTAGTTTTAGAAATGAGCTCAATCATTTGGTCAGCTACAACTGCATCGGGGCAACGTACGATATTGGTTTCTGTTTTACTTAAATCAAGCTTTGTATATGGAGTTTCAAGTTTTACAGTTCCAGCTTGGCTAACAAAAGCCTGAACATGGATATTAGTATGCTTTAAAAACATCTTGGCAATTGCTCCTGCTGCCACCCATCCTGCTGTAATTCGGGCAGATGATCTTCCACCACCTCTATGATCTCTGTGGCCGTACTTTTCTTGATACGTGTAATCGGCATGTGAAGGACGATATACATTTGTAATGTGACTATAATCCTTAGAACGGGTATCGCTATTGGCGATTATAATGGTAATAGGTGCTCCTGTTGATTTACCTTCAAAAACACCAGAAATAATTTCAAATGCTTCTGTTTCGTTTCGAGCAGTTGTAATTTTAGATTGTCCAGGTCTTCTTCTTATTAACTCAGACTTAATGAAATCAAAATCTATATCCATACCAGATGGGCAACCATCAATTACTACACCTATTGAGGGGCCATGTGATTCGCCAAAGGATGTTATTTTAAAAAGAGTACCTAGTGAGTTGCTCATTTGTTTTTGTAGATAAAAAATGCAGCTAATATAATAATGAGCAAAATAAAGCCATTTGTAACAATTCTAAGAATGCTCCAGTTAGTTTGATACATTAAATTATTGCTTTCTAATTCTATTAAATCGTAAAAGGACCCCAAATCATTTGAAATAATGGATTCGTTTTTGCGGCTTTCTCCTGTAACTTTAAGCACTACATTTGCTTTAAGTGTATCATACTTGTCGGTATTTAAGTTAAAAAATACCCATTGGAAATAATCCCCTAACTTATAAATACCAGGTTCCTTAGGAATTCCATAGTAATCAAAATTTTTGCCCCCTGTTACTCGGTTTCCTGAACGGTTAATTTCTTGCTGTATATTTGGAGGATATAGCTCAATATTTTCAGAAGTAAGCACATTGGGTTCTGTTAATGCAGCCACATTTCCTTCACCGTATACATTAAAATCATAATTAAAACTTTGGCCAGTTTTTAATTCGGTTTTATTAATCTGTTCTTTGAGTTTGAAAACTCCTACTGCTACTTTGTTTTTTAGGGGGTGTGGAGGTAATTCTTTTACTTTTACTGTAACTGCTTTAGATTTAAATTTTTTGAGGCTCTCTTGTCTGTTTTGGCCAAAAAATGAAGGGTTTTTTGCTACCTTGTACTTAATCATATCTAGGCCAATAGAAGGAAATAGGATCGTCTCATTATTTAAAGGATAAAATGATCCTTGATATACTTTATACTGTGTATAACTCTTTCCGTTAAGTACTATTCTTTGTCCATTTATCTGTTCTATATTAAAGTTTTCTTCCCAACAATTTGCAGGTTTTAATACTTTTAATATCTCTCCTAACTGTCTGCCAAGATCGTAAAATTGTAAAGGGGCACGATTGGCTTCGGCTACATAAAACGCTAGAGTAGTTGTAAATCCTTCTCCTACATACACTTCTTTTTTATCTGTAGTTAAAGCAAAAAAAGCATCTTCTTTAATATCAACAAAATCAGTTGGTTCACTTCTTTTTCTTCCAAAAAAATCTTCAAAAGGATCCATTCCTCTATTGTATTGTTGCTGAACAGGCTTGCTTACAGTAATAGTGGTACCTGGCGATTTTAGTAAAATTCCATTGGCATTAATTTCAAAAGGAGGCAATGTAAAAGTGCCTTCTTTTGAAGCATTGTAATTCATAATAATACTATGTGTAGAGGAAACTCGCCCATTTACGATATTAGTTTGGCTCGAAGAAGAAGTTCCTAATTTTCGAAATCCTTCAATATCAGGAAACTTATCATATGACTTTATATTTCCATTTTTTGAAACAATGGAGATTGTAAATGATTGGTTTTGCCCAATTTGATTACTTCCTAACTGAATGCTAAGGTCTTGAGCTTGGCTAGTAAGAGTAATAAATAACCCTATTATAAAAAATAAATACTTCATGGTTTTAGATATGTAACCTTAAATATACTTGAAGGTATTAAATTTTGTAAACCTATAGATTTCTATACAATTGGTTTGAAATCTAAACCGAACAAAATTTATTTTTAATCGTTGTACTAAATACAAATATGCAAGTCATGATTAAAACTGTTGTAACCAATCGTGATATTTCTTTGAATTGATGTTACAACTTTGTAACTTTTTGGCTCAAAAAAGATAATTGTTGTTTAATCGTTACTAGTAAAATGTTATTATAAATAATTACTTATATGCTAGAATATGTAAAAACCATCTTAAAAAAGGTCAGTTTCGATCTTGTGCTCTTCGAGAAAGAGTTATTGAAAGCGATTGAAGTATTAGTTGTTAATGAAATTAAAGTACTTAAGCGCTGGTGTTATCGTTCTTTTGGCAAATCATATAAGCCAATTTTAGATCGTTGTTTTGTTATAGCAACTTAAAATATACTTTTTATGCATTTAGAGCCCAATTAGCTTACTAATTGGGCTTTTTGTTTTAAAATGAGGGAGTATTTGCTCATTTTAAAAATTCAATATTCCTTTTTAGTCCACTAAACTTAGTACGTTTTACAGCCGAATTTTTAAATACTTTACTAAAAACCTCTAGAGTTAGCTCCTGCCAATCATTTTTAGTCATGCCCTCTAAATCTGGGTGGGGCATAAACCGCGACTCTGATAGTGGGACAGAAAAGCGATTCCAAGGGCATACGTCTTGGCAAATGTCGCATCCAAACATCCAATCTTCAAACTTGCCTTTTACTGAAGAGGGCAATGCTTCCTTTAATTCAATTGTAAAATATGAGATGCATTTACTACCGTTAACAACTCCCGCTCCTGAAATAGCTTCTGTTGGGCAAGCATCAATGCAACGAGTACAAGAGCCACAATGGTTAGCAATTGGAGTATCGTATTCTAATTCAAGGTCAAGGATAATTTCTGCTAAAAAAAAGAAGCTACCTTTTTGCTTTGATAGTAGCAGTGAATTTTTACCTAACCACCCTAATCCACTTCGGGCAGCCCATTGCCGTTCCATTACAGGGGCTGAATCTACAAAAACACGCCCTTCAATTGGCGCTCCCACTTCAACTTCAATTTGTGAAAACAAAGATTTTAATTTATCCTTAACTACAAAGTGGTAATCTTCTCCATAAGCGTATTTGGCAATTTTAAAGGAGTCGTTTTTTGCAAGATCTTTAGAAGGGTAGTAGTTAAAGGCAAGAGATATAACAGATTTTGCTCCAGACACTAAAAGGGATGGGTCTAAACGCTTATCGAAATGATTTGCCATGTAGGCCATTTGGCCATGATGATTAGTTAATAACCATTTTTCCAATTGTGGAGCAACATCACTTAGGTATTCAGCTTTGGCAATTCCGCATGACATAAAACCAAGCTCTTTTGCTTTAGCTTTTATAAAGTCGGTATTGTGTTTTTTAACTCTCACGATTTATGAAAAAGAATACACCTTTAAAAAATGATGATGTATGCTCTTATGGTAATGCTAGTCAAATAACCCTTTGTTTTTTGAAGGAGGAACAATATGTAGATGTTTATAAGCTAGCTCTGTTGCTTCTCTACCTCTTGAAGTTCGTTTTAAAAAACCTTCCTGAATCAAAAAGGGTTCATATACTTCTTCTATGGTTTCGGCTTCTTCGCTGCAAGCGGTGGCAATAGTAGAAATGCCTACTGGCCCTCCTTTGAACTTTTCAATAATAGTAGTAAGAATTCGAATATCCATTTCATCCAATCCATGTTGGTCAATGTCGAGTGCCTTAAGTGCCATTTCTGCAATAGGTTTGGTTATTATGCCATCTCCTTTTATTTCAGCAAAATCGCGAGTTCTGCGCAATAAGTTATTAGCAATTCTTGGTGTACCTCTGCTTCTTCGTGCAATTTCATTGGCTGCATCTGAATCTATTTTAGTATTAAGTATAGAAGCTGATCGCTTTATAATAGTAGAAAGAAGTTGAGTGTCGTAATATTCTAGTCTTGCATTAATACCAAATCGAGCACGAAGTGGAGCTGTAAGAAGTCCAGAGCGAGTAGTTGCTCCTACTAAAGTAAAAGGAGATAATGAAATTTGAACGGAACGTGCACTTGGGCCTGAATCGAGCATTATGTCGATTTTAAAATCTTCCATGGCAGAGTATAAATATTCTTCTACTATGGGGTTAAGGCGATGAATTTCATCAATAAAAAGCACATCAAAATCCTCTAAATTGGTTAGTAAACCGGCTAAATCTCCTGGTTTATCTAGCACAGGGCCTGATGTTGTTTTAATACCTGTGTTTAACTCATTTGCTATTATGTGTGAGAGTGTGGTTTTTCCTAAACCGGGAGGGCCATGTAGTAAAACATGATCTAGGGCTTCGCCTCTATTTTTTGCTGCTTTAACAAAGATGCTAATGTTATCAACAATTTTATTTTGTCCACTAAAGTCACTGAAGGAAAGAGGCCTTAATGCCTTATCAATTTCTTTCTCATCGTTTGATTCACCTGAATCATAACCACTTAAATAGTCTTCGCGCATTTGCCTATCATATTTTCCACTAAAATAGCGATACAAGTAACAAATTCACACAATCACTGTAATTTCGCACTATGTCGGTTGTTAAAGAAATGTTTTCGCGCAAAAGGATATTGCCTTTGCTATTAATAATGGTACTTATAGTGGTTTGGTATATGAGACAACCTCAACCCTTAGTTGAGTTACATGGTACTACTTTTGGAACCATTTCTTATACAATAAAGTATAAAGACAAGCAAAATCGCGATTTTAAAACCTCGGTTGATTCTTTATTGGTGGTGTTTAATAATGCAGTGAGTCATTATATTCCCAATTCTGAGCTTTCTAAGTTTAATAAAGATTCAGTTATAACGTTTTCACTTCCATATTTATATCCAGTTTTAAAAGCAAGCAAACAAGTGTATGAGAAAAGCGCTGGAGGATTTAATCCTGCTGTAATGCCACTTGTTAATGCATGGGGTTTTGGGCCTGATAAAAGTATGGAGCCTGATAGTGTAACTATCGATTCGCTTTTGAAGTTTACTAGGTTTGAACTTGTTCGGTTTGATAGTATACAGGCATGGAAACTAGATAAACGTTTACAGCTTGATTTTAGTGCTGTAGCAAAAGGACAAGGGGTGGATGCAGTAATGTTATTTTTACAATCTAAAGGGATTGAAAATGTATTTGTTGAGATAGGAGGTGAAGTTAATGCTCGCGGAACAAATGCGTATGGTAAGCCTTGGAAAATAGGAATTTTAGACCCAGCTTCGGATGCACTAAATCAATCCTATATTGCCACAGTTGATTTAGAAAATAGAGCAGTAGCTACTTCTGCCAATAATTTTAATTATGTTATAAAAGAGGGGGTTCGATATACGCATACAATAGATCCTATTACTGGATATCCTGCTCATAGTAGAATTTTGAGTGCCTCTGTTTTTGCTAACGATTGTATGACAGCCGATGCTTATGCTACTGCTTTTATGGTTGTAGGGCATGAAAAGGCAAAGGAGATAGCAGAAAGCGACCCTGAATTAGAAGCTTTTTTAGTGTATAGCTTACCCAATGGCGGTATAGAAACGTATGTAACAAATGGCCTAAAAAACGTATTTTATAAGCAAAAAGGAAATGATAATTAACTTACTCATATTAATTGGAAGTGCTATTTTGGGAGGGGTGCTTTCTCTCAAGTTTTCATCTAAGAAAAAGGATGTAAATTACACGCTTATTCTCGTTTTTTCAGGCGCTTATTTATTTTCAATCACCATTATTCATATATTACCAGAATTGTTTAGTACGTCTAAAAATGCAGGTGTGGCAGGTTTATATGTACTAGGAGGATTTTTCCTTCAACAAATTTTGGAGTTTTTTACAGCAGGAGCTGAGCATGGCCATGTGCATCCAACGGATCACCATCATAACCATAAAGCAGGGTTAGGAATTTCTTTATTGATTGGTCTTTCTATTCATGCATTGCTCGAAGGGTCTTTGTTAACCCAAACAGAAGCCAACCCTGCAAATACCCACAATTTAGCGGTTGCTTTAGGAATTGGGCTTCATAAGTTGCCTGCCGCTTTTGCTATGATGACGATTTTACTTTGTTATTATAAAAATAAAACCAAACCGATCTTGTTTTTAATTTTGTTTGCATTAGCCTCTCCAACTGGGCTATTAGTTAGCCAACATGCAATTGAAACAAACTTTTTTACACCTCAAACTACTACTGTTTTGTTTGCATTGGTAAGTGGTAGTTTTTTATATATTTCTACTACTATTGTATTTGAAAGTTCGCCAGGGCATCATGTAAAATGGAGTAAGTTATTGGTACTACTTTTAGGTGCTTTGGTGGCGGTACTTGCAGAAATGGTAATGTAGTTAAGTATGGTTACATTTTATCTTTTGATTTTATATAGAGCATATCATTTTTATTTTAACTCTTCACTATTATGAGTTTTTCACATTATTTATTGAGACTAGTTCCATTATTTGCTCTTCTTGCATTTGGCTGTGCAAAAAATGAAGAGCTTTTGCCTCCCCCCAATGATCTTACATTAGATGGTAATTTATTTGATGTGACTTCAGCATCAATTATTGGTGTAGCATCAAATAATGAAGGTCATGCTGGTATTTCTTTAATTTCGATAAATAATTTAAAAACAGAGGTTTTAACAATTGATGTTGAATATTCAGGAAACTCTTCAGTAGAAGGAGTGTATAGCTTTCCGCAGGCAGTAAATGATAAATACTTGGATGATTGGTTAACATCATTTTCAATTACAGATGGCTCAACATTTACTTCAATAAACCTAAGTGTAGGAACAGTTAATGTGCTTAATAATGGAGGAGATAATTATACTTTGTTAATAGATTTAATAATGGTGGATGGTTCAACTTTTAAAGGATCTTATACGGGTGATTTTATAGTTGTATTCAATAACGGGTAAGTTATTAGTAGAAATAAAATCATTTTTGCTTTTCTCTAAATCTTCTTTATAATTTTTGTAGTCATGTATTATGAGTAATTATAATCTTATAATCTTACCTGAACTAACTATTTTTTCTTCAAAAAGGATTCTAAAAACATAAACTCCTTTACTTATACCAACCAGGTCAATGGGTTCAACCATATTAACTAAATCATAGTACTTAATGGTTTGACCTTGTTGATTTATTAATTGCAATTTGCCACCAGGGAAAGCATTAAGAATATTCACAAAATCAGCTTGAACAGGGTTTGGGTACACAATTACGGTTTTATCATCCGTATAAAATAGGGTTAAAGTATCTGAAAAAATTGTGGCACCGTTGTTTAGTAAAAGCTGAGTTGAATACTGGTAATTACCCGGTGTTAAATCATTATCTTCTATACTAAAATGTGTTTCTGACCCTGGAGAAAACTGTTCAAGCACATTTTCTGTACTATGAAATGTTTTAAGTATTGTAATTTCATTAATTTCATAGGGTACGTTTACGTCCATTTGAATATTGGCAAAACCATCAGGATCTAGAAATACCAAAAAATTTGTTAAGAAACACCCTTGGTTACGATTTATTACATCGATTGTAAAACTTTGGAGAGATTTTAACCCATTGGCTTGAATGGGTTGAACAGCATAAAAATTACCTGAATATGTTGATTTATCTAATGTCACTAAAGTATCGGCAGTAGTTAATATAGGTTTAAGCTGGTTGGTTTGAAGCTCATACAATACATAAGAGGTTGTGTTTGCGAGTTTGTTCCAAGATAAAATAAAATCTGAATCGCAATCATTTTCTACACTTAATCGCATTGGTTTAGAAATAGAAAAAGTGTCTGAAATATAGTCTATTCCACTTATTGCCATTTTTAAAGTGGCATATATTGTTGTGTCTTTTAATGTATATTTAAATTGTTCACTTGTAACCAATGGTTGACCAATTGGAAACCAAGCACCATTACCATACTTTATAAATAAATTGCCGCTTTGAGAAGCATAAGTGTTTTCCCAGCGAAAGTAAGGGGTGGTGCCAGCTTCTAAATAATCGGTTGTAGTTGGAAAGCTCCATTCGAAACTATTAGTTGGTTCTACTATAAATGCAACACTGAAATTTTGAATATTAGTAGCTAATTGAGCAGCACTAATATTAACTGTAAAAGCACCAGTTTCTGGATTTTTAATGGATACCATTTCAACATTATTTAAATGGTCTTTGCCCCTAGTGGGTGCAGATGACAAGGCTATTGTATTTGGAGATGAATCCAAAACCCAAGGCAACCAAATTGTATTAAGTGGAGAAGTAATACTAAGGTCTAAATCGTTTACTAAAGCAAAGGCATCTTCCGGATTTGCGGGAGGATCAATCCAGGAAACAACAACTTTTAATTCAGAAGTATTAGCTGGCACATTTAAGTTAAAACTGTAAGTTGTATTTGACTCTAATGATGCTTCTATATAATTATTTGCATCTATTATCTGTAAAGATTTATTAAGGTTGACACTGCCATATCCAGTTCTAAAGTCTATGCCAGGGGTGTCTGCTTCATTGGCACCTGCAATGAGTAAACTTTTAATAAGAGAGCTTGTTGGCATATATCCATTTAAGTTTGTAAAATGGTTTTGTAACATAACTACAGCGCCTGAAACAATAGCGGCAGACTCGGAGGTTCCTTCACCTCCAAATGCAGCAAGCTCTGGTTTTAGTCGACCATCGTATGCAGGACCGCTAGAGGTAAGACCAACATGATTCATGCTTGAGTCTAATGCAGCAATTACTAATACGTTTTTCGATTGTTTAAAATCACCTGTAAGGTTAGCATAACTTGAAATACCAGAATAAGTACCAAATTCAGGGGCTAAAGAGCCTGCATTTCCTGCAGAAAATACATGAACAAGTTCTGGAATATCATTTGTAATTTGATCGTATGAAACACTTTCATTTCCATAAAAATTTTCAATTCCTGTACCATAGGAGTGGTTTTGAACTTTTATAAAATGGCCATTATAATAAGTAGCATTTTCTGCAAAAAGTGAGCTAAAATTAGTGCATATAAGAGAAGCTCCCAATGCAACACCCTCTCCTGTTTTATGTGAGTTTCCTGAACCTCCAATTAAGGTTCCCATTTCTTTAGCATGTTGTGTAAATTCGGTGGAGCTATTAGTATCTAAAGTTACTTTTCCTAATAAATCAATATCATTTTCAATTATGGAGTTTTCTTTTAAAGAAACAACAAGGCTTCCTTTCAAATGAGGATATCGATTTTTAGCTGTGCTAATTCTATTTATAGATGGGTTATATTGCCGCAATGGACTTTCTTCTGAGGCAACCCTGTTTGCTTTATCTACATATTCTATGGCACTATTTTGGATGACCTTTTTAATAATTTCATAAGTTGTTTCAACTAGGAGTATGTTGGTGTTTGCAAAATGCTTTATAACCTTAATTTCTAAGTCGTCTAATACTGTTTTCCAATGAGTTCCTTGAGCTATTTTAATGGAAAATAGTTGAATTTGTGTTGGAAGAGGGTTGTCCCTAGAAAGAGAAGAAGAAATTTTCCAAGTGTTATTGAGAAGTGTTAAATTTTGATTTACATTTACAAAATTCAATTGACTCCCTTTTACAATTGCAGAGTCATTATTGAGTCGTCTAGATATTCGAGAGAGGCCTTCTTTTTGATTTGTAATATCTACCATATAATACTTATTTGAGTCGATAACAGGTATGGAATCTAATGTTGAAATAGTATAATATAAAATAGAATATTTTCTACTTATTGATTTAGATGGCAAAAAAGTAATAAATAATAAAAAAAACAATATAATATTTTGCATAGTATTGTGAAAATAATATCTTAGTAATTATAAAAACAAACTATCAATTAAAAATCTTTAAAACCTATGAAAAAATTAAAAATTTTAAGTGTATTAACAGCTGGAGCATTTATGTTTTACTCATGTAACACAAGTGAAATGGCAGCACCATCTAATGAGGTTTCAAGTGAAGCTTTAAGTATATTAGAAAATGCAGGGTTTGATATTAAAAATCAAGCACCAATCAACTTTGAAGACGGATATTTAGTAGAGGGTGATATTTATATTCCTAAAGCAGATATGCATAGCTTAAAAGAAGGAAATAGACTACCTGTTGAAGAGCAGTATTCTACAACAAATTTAGTTTCTGCAGCAGGTGGAAGAGTGATTACTATGTATGCCCTAGAAGGAGGTAATAGTGGTTATAGTCCAGGAATGATTGCAGGTTTAGACGAGGCAATTGCTCGTTATAATGCTCAAAATCTTAATATTACTTTCCAAAGAATCACTACTAATAATGCAGATATCACTATGACTAGATTAAGAAAAGGTGAAGAAAGACAAGGAATATTAGGGTCAGCTGGTTTCCCAACTGCAGCTGGAGATCCTTATAATGAAATTAAAATGAGTGGTATTCTAGAGTCAACTTACCGTTTAAGTACTGCAGGTATTGCTACTATTATAGCTCATGAAATGGGTCACTGTGTAGGTTTCCGTCATACAGATTACTTTGACAGAAGTATTAGTTGTGGTGGTGCTGCTTCAAATGAAGGAACTGCAGGTGTTGGAGCTAACCTAATACCAGGTACTCCATCAGGAGCGAACC
>Ga0224506_10001826_pt1 | contig 14958 bp, 11 predicted proteins | sample SF_Jan12_sed_USG_2_FD_169108 | JGI IMG/M metagenome (GOLD analysis project Ga0224506, IMG submission 169108) | Sediment microbial communities from San Francisco Bay, California, United States - SF_Jan12_sed_USGS_8_1 | ecosystem: Environmental > Aquatic > Marine > Sediment | place: USA... | reverse complement strand
CTGCGGCAAATCTGCGTAAAAATAGTTTTTACGGGCAAAAACCGATTTAAGGTTTATTTGCGCATTTAAACCCAACCCCGTACGCACCGCCTGTTCAACACAAACTTCGTTAATTACCGGAAGCATGCCGGGCATGGCGGCATCAACCAATGATACTTGGGTATTGGGATCAGAACCAAAATCGGTGGCTGCGCCGGAAAATAATTTTGCGTTAGATATAACCTGACAATGGATTTCTAGCCCAATTACAACTTCCCATTCGCAAGTTTCGCCCTTGATTGTATACGCCATAATTATTTACCCCCCGGTTGGTGAGTAAAGTTTGCCGCCGTTTCCAAAACACCGGCAACACGCAATAGCGTTTCTTCATCAAAGGCGCGACCAATAAGTTGCAGGCCAAGTGGCAAGCCATCATTATTAAGCCCCGCTGGCAATGAAATACCGGGCAAGCCTGCTAATGATGTTGGAACGGTGAAAACGTCGTTCAAATACATGGCAATGGGGTCATCTTGTTTTTCACCAATGGCGAACGCGGCACTTGGTGCGGTTGGGGTCAACAAAACATCAACGCTGGTAAATGCTTTTTTGAAATCCTCAGAAATAAGGGTGCGAACCTTTTGCGCCTTTATGTAATATGCGTCGTAATAACCAGCCGATAAAACATAAGTTCCGATAAGGATGCGCCGTTTGACCTCTGCCCCGAAACCAGCGCCGCGGGTATTCATGTACATATCGTCAAGGCTTTCACCCGGAACGCGCAGACCAAAACGAACACCGTCATAACGCGCAAGGTTGGCCGATGCTTCGGCGGGGGCAACAATATAATATGTCGGCAGTGCATATTTGGTGGTTGGTAGCGATACCTCTATAATTTCGGCGCCTGCATCTTTAAGCCATTCAATTCCCCGGTCCCAAATGGCGGTTATTTCGGGGTCTATGCCGTCAATCCGGTATTCGCTTGGCACGCCAACTTTTAAACCGCGAATATCACCCGTAAGGGCGCTTTCGAAATCGGGCAATGCCATATCGGCAGAGGTTGAATCCTTGGCGTCGTGCCCGGCCATGGCCTGCAACATAATAGCGGCGTCACGTACCGTTTTGGTCATTGGGCCTGCTTGGTCCAATGATGAAGCAAAGGCAACCGTGCCCCAACGCGAACAACGCCCGTAAGTGGGCTTAAGGCCAACAATGCCGGTAAAGCTGGCGGGCTGGCGGATTGAGCCACCGGTATCGGTGCCGGTTGCGGCCATGGCAATGCCTGATGCCACGGCTGCGGCCGAACCACCGGACGATCCACCGGGGACAAGGTCTTTGCCGACGTTTTTTCCACCAGTTGCTTTCCACGGGTTTTTTACGTTGCCATAAAAAGATGTAATGTTAGCCGAACCCATAGCAAATTCATCTAAATTGGTTTTGCCCAACATTACCGCACCCGCACTACGCAGGTTAGCCGAAACGGTCGATTCATAAGTAGGCGTAAAGCCATCCAGAATGTGACTAGCCGCCGTGGTTAATACGCCTTCGGTGGCAAACAAATCTTTTATGGCAATAGGAATGCCGTCCATTGCGCTTAGGGGTGAACCTTTGCCCAGACGGACATCAGATTCCCGCGCACGCTCCAAGGCAATTTCCGGGGTTTCGGTAATGAACGCATTTAATTCGCGCGCGCCTTCCATGGCCACAATGTGAGCCTCGGTTAACTCGCTTGCGGAAAATTCCTTTTTTTTCAGACCATCGCGAGCAGCGGCAATGGAAAGGGATGTTAATTTAGTCATTTATTTTGCCCGCCCTTATTCAACAACTTTGGGGACGGCAAAAAATCCGTCTTCGCTATCGGGGGCATTTTTCAGCACACCATCGCGACAATTGCCATCGGTTACCGCATCTTTACGCATAGGTAGCGTCATGGCGGCAACGGATGCCATGGGTTCAACCCCATTGGTATCTAGTTCGGAAAGCTGTTCAATCCAGTCAATAATGCCGGAAATTTCACCCGCCAAAGGATCTAGCTGGTCATCATCAACGCGAATTCTAGCCAGATAGGCTATTTTCTGTACGGTTTCCCTATCGATTGACATTTGTTTTTACCCGGTTCGGTTTTAAGGTCTATTTGGGCGCGGAAAGTACCACCACCAAGACAAAGGGGCAAGCCCGTGTGAAGAGCCTAAATATTGGGCCTGAAATATCAGGCTTAATTACCGGCTTTAGAAAAAAGGCTTTCCCACGCATCTGCCGTCCAAGTTGAAACCGATACTTTCATGACCTCGATGATTGCTTCTTGCAGGTTGTTTACGGTTATTTTTTTATCTATCGGGGGGATGGCAAATTTAGGAATGGAATGACCATCAAACCGCAACTCGCCAGTGGTTGGATTGTAAAGGAAATTAGTGGTCAGATAATCTTCCATGCCATCACCGATTGAGCGAACATCTATCGATATTTGGTGAAAATTACTTTTTATTGCGGCTTCGGTCAGGAACATGTGGGAATAAAAAACAACTCTTCCACCCTCGCCCGCGCAACGAAAACGTATTTCATAATCTGATGTATCAAATTCACCACCTTCAACGGTGGTTTTGCCTTCAAACCGCAGGCGGTATTCACAGGCAATATTTTTTTGCATTATTACGCCGCGGGTTTCCTCAATCAAGGTTCCGTCAACCACCGGAACAAGCACGCCGGAATATATAAAACCAATTGGTTGTTTATCTTCAAGCGCTACGACAAACCAGTCTTTGCCTTCGGGCTGACCAATTCTGTGCAGGTAATCACCCTGTTTTGCGCTGCCAATAATACCAAATTCGGTTCCCGGCCCTTTGCGTATATTTGCATCGGCATTAACCGCGTAGGTTCCGCCTTTGGGTAATATTTCAAAATCCATAAAAAAAATTGTTTTTTCAACTATTTCAGGTGATGCCTCTGGGTCGGCGCTGGGTGGCGCGATTGTGGTGATTTCACCTTCTACGGCTTCATTGGGTCTTTGCCCCGGCTCGGCCTTGGTTGTTTGGGCATAGGCCGAGATTAAGCCTGAGGAAAACCAACCCCACCCGGCAAAAGCAAAAACCGCTGCCAGCAATACAGATGGAATATATATATTTTTTACATTCATATTCATTGCGCTATTTCAGTTAAGCGGCATTAAGATTATAAGTCTAGCCATGGCTGTAATGGAACTAGACAAAATGAAGGCTGCGCTGCAAAACGATCAGCGCTTGCTGGGGCTTGACCTTGGCAGCAAAACCATTGGTTTGGCAATATCTGATGCATCCAGAACCATAGCCAGCCCGTTTGAGACATTAAACCATACCAAATTTACCGCCGATGCGATGCGGATAAAACAAATAATTGATGAATTTGATATTGGCGGCATAGTCATTGGCCTGCCCGTGAGCATGGACGGCAGCGAAGGCCCGCGCTGCCAGTCGGCCCGGACGTTTGCCATCAACCTTTTGGAAAAATTTGAAATAATGATTTCGTTCTGGGATGAACGCCTTTCAACATCGGCAATTCAACGTATGTTAGTTGATGATGTTGACATGACACGTAAACGCAGAAGCGAGGTGGTTGATAAACTTGCCGCCACTTACATTTTACAAGGCGCGCTTGATTCAACCGTTCTTGTAAAAAATACTAATAACAAATGAATAGGCAATATAAATGAGCGCCATTATACAGGCACTGCTTCCGGTTTTTATTCTAATTATCATTGGCTTTGCTATTAAGCGCTATAAGCTAGTGGATGATGGTTTATGGGCGCCCGCCGAACGTATTACCTATTATGTATTTTTTCCCTCGCTGGTAATTGGCAGTGCGGTTCGCGCCAACCTAGGTGGGGCCGATGTATGGCCGATGGGATTTTCACTTTTTTCCGCAACTTTTATTGTTGCCATGATTGCGCTAGCAATGCGCAAACGGCTTGAAATTACAGATAGCGCCTTTACTTCTTTCTTTCAGGGAACCTTTCGCCCTAACACCTATGTTGGAATTGCTGTTGCATTTGTTTTATGGGGGGAAATTGGCGTTGGGCTAATGGCAATTGCCATTTTGGCGGTGGTACCATTGGCCAACCTGCTGGCCGTTAGCGTAATGGTCAGATTTGGCGATACCCATGATGGCGTCCGCACGCCTAAGCGCGCATTTATCGCGGTTGCAAAAAACCCGCTGATCATTGGTTGCATTATCGGTTTTGGTATGAACGGGCTGGGTCTTGGACTTCCGCTGGTAATTGAACCATTATTAGATATTTTAGGTCGCGCTGCTTTGCCTGTTGCCCTGCTGGCGGTTGGCGCCGGAATGAAGATGGATGCGCTTAAACAAAACGCCTCGGTTTCAATCCAAACAACAGCTATTAAGCTTGTGGTGCTTCCGGCATTAACCTGGTTGATTGCAGGCGCAATGGGGGTTGAGGGAATACCCTTTGTGGCGATGATGCTGTTTGCATCGCTTTCTAGTTCGGCGTCATCTTACGTGTTGGCGCGTGAAATGGGTGGTGATGGCCCATTGATGGCGGGCATGATCACCGCTACCACAATCGGCGCCATAGTAACCATGCCGCTTTGGATGTGGTTGGCTGGCTGATTTTACGCTGATTTTATGCTGATTTCTGGAGTTTTATTGCCTTGAACGTAAGGGCTTGCGAAAAAAACCTTGTTTGGTGTATTGTCCGCCCTGATGAACGACGGAGCTTTTGATTTTTCTGCTTACCCGCATCGCCATCTACTTGGCATCGAAGGCCTTTCACCCGTTGCATTATCCCTTATCCTTGATCGCGCCGACAGCTTTGTTGAGCTGAACCGTCGCCATGAAAACAAGCTTGCGATCCTATCGGGGCGCACGGTCATGAACCTGTTTTTCGAAGACAGCACCCGAACCCGCACCTCGTTTGAACTGGCAGGAAATCGCCTTGGTGCCGATGTTATAAACATGTCGGTTTCAACCAGTTCCATAAAAAAAGGTGAAACGGTGGTTGATACCGCAATGACCCTAAACGCCATGCACCCGGATGTTTTGGTGGTGCGTCACAACGATGCCGGTGCGGTCAAACTGTTGGCAGAAAAAGTTAACTGCGCGGTCATTAACGCTGGTGACGGCAGACACGAACACCCGACCCAGGCGTTACTAGACGCCCTTACAATCCGTCGGCGCAAAGGAAAAATACAAGGTCTTACGGTTGCCATTTGCGGCGACATCTTACATTCACGCGTTGCGCGCTCTAACATTCACTTGCTTAACGCCATGGGTGCCCGCGTCAGATTGATTGCCCCTAAAACCCTTATACCGGCCAACATTGAACGTCTGGGCGTTGAAGTTTTTTACGATATGCAGGCGGGCCTAAAAGATTGCGACATCGTCATGATGCTTCGTCTGCAAACCGAACGAATGAGCGGAAGCTTCTTCCCTTCTATCAGAGAATACTTTCACTTTTTCGGGCTAGATTACGCCAAGTTAGAAAAAGCAAAACCAGACGCGCTTATCATGCATCCTGGCCCGATGAACCGCGGAGTAGAAATTGCATCCGATGTGGCAGATGACATTGGCCGTAGCGCAATTCGCGAACAAGTGGAAATGGGTGTGGCCGTCAGAATGGCGTGCCTTGAGGTTCTGTGTGCAAACCTTGCGCTTGAGGGGGCTTAGCAATTATGAACATAAAAACCCCCCCCACTGAAAACCCAAAAAAAGAAATTGGTCGCAGCGCATTTGTGAACGCGCGCTTGCTTGACCCGGCAACTGGTCTTGATGCCATTGGCGGAATATTAACCGATGGCGAAATAATTTCAGATTTCGGTCCACAAATGTTTACAGATAGCGTTCCCGAGGACGCCAAGGTTATTGATTGCAAGGGCAAGTGCCTTGCCCCCGGGCTAGTTGATATGCGCATAACAATGTCGGGTTCTGACTTTGCAACTACTGGTATGGCAGCAGTTGCCGGCGGCATAACAACGGCCGTGTGTTTGCCTAACACCAACCCAGTTATTGATGATGGTTCGGTAGTTGAATTTGTTGCCCGCGCCGCACGTAAGGCAGGGTTGGTAAAGGTGTACCCCTACGGCGCAATAACCAAAGGCCTTGAGGGCATAGAGATTTCAGAGATGGGGCTGCTGGCCGAATTTGGCGCAGTTGCCTTTAGTGATGCAAACACCGCCATACGCGACGCGCAAACAATGCGCCAAGTTCTTTTATATGCATCTACTTTTGGCCTGATGGTAATGGAACATCCCGAAGACCCCAGCCTAGCCAAAGGCGGTGCCATGAACGAAGGCGAAACCGCAACTAGGCTTGGCCTTCCTTCTATACCAAAACTTGCCGAAGTTCTGATAGTAGAGCGCGACCTACGCTTGGCGCGCGATACCGGCGGGCGGTTACATTTTTCCCACATATCAACCAAAGAAAGCATAGACGCCATTCGTCAAGCTAAAATTGATGGCATGAGCGTAACGTGCGATACCGCACCGCCTTATTTCTCGCTCAACGAAGGGGCCATAGGCGATTATCGCACCTTCGCCAAGCTAAGCCCGCCACTGCGCAGCGAAGCCGACCGGGTCGCGGTAATCGAAGGAATAAAAGATGGCACCATTGATGCAATTGCATCAGACCACACGCCGCGCCACGAAGACGAAAAACGCCTACCCTTTGCCCAAGCCGCAACAGGTGGTGTTGGTATGGAAACCTTGCTGGCAATAACGCTAGAACTTGTCCACAATGGCCACATAAACCTAATCGATGCACTTTCAATGTTAAGTTCGGGCCCGGCTGATCTTTTGGGTCTTAACGCTGGTCGCTTGAAAAAAGGCGCACCTGCTGATTTGGTTCTGTTTGATGTCGACAAGGGCTGGAAAGTAGACGCCGACCATCTGCATTCCAAGGCCAAGAACACACCGTTTGACGAACGCCCAGTTCAGGGCCGGGTCTTGCGAACCGTAATAGACGGACGCACAGTGTTCGAACTGGATAGTTGAGAACATAACAATGGCCACCCTTCACATTGCCGCAGGAATTGTTGGTTATCTTGTCGGGTCAATCCCTTTTGGGTTGGTCTTTGCTAAGCTTTTTGGCCTTGGTGATTTACGTAAAATTGGTTCTGGCAATATTGGTGCAACCAATGTTTTGCGCACCGGAAATAAACTAGCAGCATTTTTGACTTTGATATTTGATATCGGCAAGGGTGGTATGGTTGCACTGACGGTGGGATATTTTATACCCAATATTTATGCCGAACTTGCCGCCGGGTTCTGGGCGGTTATGGGGCACAACTTTCCAGTCTGGTTAAATTTTCGTGGCGGCAAGGGCGTTGCCACCGCCATTGGTGTTTTACTGGCAACGGCATGGCCAGTTGGTCTGGCGGTTATCGCCACGTGGTTGGTTGTTGCCGCCATTACACGTTATTCATCATTGGCGGCATTAGTGGCGCTGGCGGCGGCACCATTATTTTCATATCTGCTGGCCCCACCGCAGCATATTATTCTTTCGGGTCTTTTGGCGGTTTTGGTTTGTGCGCGCCACCATGAAAACGCTCGCCGCTTATTAAATGGCACCGAAACAAAAATCGGGAAAAAAGGTGAGTAAGCAAGCTGACCAGCAAATTGACTGGCTTCGCCTAATCCGGACCGAAAATATCGGCCCTGTTACTTTTTATAAATTATTAGAACGTTTTGGCAGTGCTGCAAATGCGCTTGAGGGTGCAGTTGAACTTTCAAGCAAGGGCGGAAAAAAAATAAAGCCACTGGCAAAAGATAAAGCAGTCGAAGAAATTGAAAAATTAAACCAATTAGGTGGGGAAATAATAACCCGCCTTGATGAAGATTACCCACCGTTGCTTGGCAGTATTTATGATGCCCCACCGGTAATTTCGGTAATTGGTAATAAATCATTATTGGCTAAGCGCGCCATTGCAATTGTTGGGGCCAGGAATGCATCGCTTAACGGGCAAAAAATTGCAAAGCAACTAGCAAGTGAAATTGGCAAAGGTGGGTTTTTAATATCATCGGGCATGGCACGCGGGGTTGATAGGGCAGCACACATTGGTGCGCTTAAAACCGGAACGGTGGCGGTTGTTGGCGGCGGTGTCGATGTGGTCTATCCGCGCGAAAACAATGACATTTACGAAAAACTTGTGCGTGATGGCGCGGTTATTTCAGAAGTGCCATTTGGGACTAAACCTCAGGCAATGCATTTCCCCAGAAGAAACCGGATCATATCAGGCATGAGCCGTGGCACCGTTGTGGTTGAGGCAGGCATGAAATCAGGCTCGTTAATTACCGCTAGAATGGCCTTAGAACAGGGCCGCGAGGTGTTTGCGGTACCAGGTTCACCCCTTGACCCCCGAAGTGCTGGTGCCAACCGCCTGATACGCGAAGGGGCACAATTGACCGAAAATGCCCAAGATATTTTTAATGCCCTTGAAACCATGCCCACAGCCCGGGTTGAGCTTTCCTTTGAGGAAAATAACCAATTGAAATACAAGGATAATTTATCTCCCAATGACCAAGCTGGCGATGAGGCAAAAACCCATGACAAGGTGCTTAACCTGCTTTCGCCCGATCCAGTTAGTGTTGACGAAATCATCCGTAGCTGCCAATGCTCCCCTGCAGCCGTCTCGATGGTGCTTTTAGAGCTAGAGCTGGCAGGGCGTCTTATGCGCCATCCCGGGGGCCGGGTAGCACTAATAGGGTGACCGGCGGGACAATAGATAAAACGGTTAAATAAGGGCAAAACCCCCTTCTAAGGAATATGTCGGAAGTAATCATGTATGTTGTTGTTGTAGAATCACCATCCAAGGCCAAGACTATTAATAAGTATCTGGGAGCGGATTATACCGTGCTGGCATCATATGGCCATGTACGCGATTTGCCATCCAAGGATGGCTCAGTTCGCCCCGATGATGATTTTGCCATGGATTGGGAAGTTGCCCCGCAATCAAAAAAACACCTAAAAGAAATTCAAACCGCACTTAAAGGTGCCAAAAGCCTTTTTCTCGCAACTGATCCAGATCGCGAAGGCGAAGCCATTGCCTGGCATGTACGCGAGGAAATGGAAAAGAAAAATATGCTGAACGGTGTTGATGTTAAACGCGTTGTGTTTAATGAAATAACCAAAAGTGCAATCATAGAAGCATTCAATCACCCGCGTGAATTGGATAATGAACTAATTGATGCATACATGGCGCGGCGCGCACTTGATTACTTGGTTGGCTTTACCCTTTCGCCCGTGTTGTGGCGCAAACTTCCGGGTTCACGTTCGGCCGGGCGCGTGCAATCGGTTGCGCTGCGTCTGATATCTGAACGCGAAACCGAAATTGAAAAATTTAACCCAGTTGAATACTGGTCAATCGGCGCAAGTTTTGATACCGGCAGCGGGGTAATGATTTCAACTAGCCTTACCCAGCTTGATGGTAAAAAGCTAGGCAAGATGGACTTAACTAATGAAAAAGAAGCCAAACGCGCTGAAACCATAATTAAGAACGAAAAATTTTCAGTTGCCAAGGTTGAGAAAAAGAAAAGCCGGCGCAACCCATCACCGCCCTTCACCACATCCACCTTGCAACAAGAAGCGGCGCGTAAACTTTATTTTTCCGCACGCAAAACCATGCAAGTGGCACAAAGGCTTTATGAAGGTGTCAACATCGGTGGGGAAACGGTTGGGCTTATTACCTATATGCGTACCGATGGCGTAACCATGGCGGGCGAGGCCATAACAGCATGCCGGACATTAATTTCGGAACAATATGGCGAAGCGTACCTGCCCGATGCACCGCGCGAATACAAAACAAAATCAAAAAATGCCCAAGAAGCACATGAAGCCATCCGCCCAACAGATGTGGCGCGCAGACCCAAAGACGTTGCCCAGCATTTGGATGAAGACCAACAAAAACTTTATGACCTAATATGGAAACGTACACTAGCGAGCCAGATGGAATCTGTGGTGCTTGATCAGGTGGCAATTGATGTGGCCTCAGCTGAAATGCAAACAGTATTGCGTGCAACCGGGTCAATCATCGCATTTGATGGTTTTTACAAACTATATCACGAAGGCAAAGACGATGCCGAAAACGAAAGCGGTGACGAAGAAGAACGCATTTTGCCTGATGTAAAACAAGGTGCGGCAATGAAGCTGGGCGAAGTTAACCCTGACCAGCATTTTACCCAGCCGCCACCCAGATATTCAGAAGCAAGTTTGGTTAAAAAACTGGAAGAACTAGGTATCGGCAGGCCATCAACCTATGCTTCCATTATTTCGGTTTTGCAAGATAGAAACTATGTGCGCATTGAAACTAGGCGTTTTATTCCCGAAGACCGCGGTCGTTTGGTTATTGCATTTCTTTCAAGTTTTTTTGAGCGTTACGTCGAATATAATTTCACCGCTGATTTGGAAGAAAAACTTGATGGAATTGCCGAGGGCAATATTAAGTGGAAATCTGTGCTTGAGGAATTCTGGCGCGCCTTTATCGGTTCGGTTGAGGGCATCAAAGAACTTCGCGTTCGCGACGTGCTTGATAACCTAAACGAAGTTTTGGGCCCACATTTTTTCCCACAAAAAGAAGAAGGCGTTGACCCAAGATCATGCCCCAAATGTAAAACCGGGGAACTTTCATTGAAACTAGGTCGGTTTGGTGCCTTTATCGGTTGTTCTGATTATCCTGAATGCACCTACACCCGCCAGCTGGCTGCCGACGGTGGGGCCGCGGAAGGTAGCATCGAGGCAGAACTTGATGCCGGACCGATTGAGCTGGGCCAAGACCCGGAAACAGGTATTGACGTTACCATGCGCAAAGGCCCATACGGTGTTTACGTGCAATTGGGCGAGCAAGAAGAAGGCTCAAAGAAAAAACCCAAGCGTGCATCGCTGAACAAGGGCCAAGATCTAAAAGAAGTTGATTTAGAATTTGCCATGGGTCTTTTGGCATTGCCGCGTGATGTCGGCCTGCACCCCGAAGACGGCACCATGATTGAAGCCGGTATCGGGCGTTTTGGTCCGTTCATCAAATGGGCGGGAATGTTTGTTAGCTTAAAAGATGATGACCCTCTAGAAATTGGTATTAACCGCGCTGTTGCTATTATTGCCGATAGCGGTAAAAAACCACCGCGTGCGCTGGGTATGTTCCCCGGAAGCAAAAAACCAATAGCAATTAAAACCGGACGCTGGGGACCGTTTGTTTCCCTTGGGAAAATTCGCGTCAACGTCCCCAAGGATGAAGATGGTGAAACCATAACCCTTGAACGTGCGGTTGAATTGCTTGAAGCGCGCGCCGCCAAGGACAGCAAGGTTATTTTGCCTAAACCCAAAGTAAAGGCAAAGACAAAAGCCAAAGCTAAAACAAAGAAAAAAGCTGCAAAGAAAAAGGCTAAAACCAAAACTAAAAAGAAAGCACCAACGCCTAAAAAAACTGACAGCGAAACCAGTGCCGTACCCGCAACCGATTCCAGCGACTGACGCGTTTTAATAAATTGGCAAAAAAAACTAAATCACCATTTCCCACACGCGAACAAATCGTGAAATATATCCAGGAAACCCCGGGCCGGGTAGCCAAGCGTGAATTAGCACGTGCGTTTCAGCTAGATGCCGGGCAGAAGATACTTCTAAAAAAAGAACTTAAAAAACTAACCGCTGAAGGCTTGATTGAGCGCGCCCAAGGCAAGCGTTATGGCCAACCGGGAACGCTACCCAGTGTAACCGTGCTTGAGGTAGCGGGAACCGACATTGACGGCGAAATATTAGCCAAACCAGTTGAGTGGAAATTCGATGCACCACCGCCAATTATTTACATGGCACCAATGCGCGCCGGGCAGCGTGCGCTGGCAAACGGTGAACGGGTTTTGGCAAAACTAGAACAACTGGCCGATGTAATTGAAGGGCGCACAGTTTACGAAGCCAGAACCATAAGACGCATTGCCCATGCCCCAACTGAAACGTTGGGTGTATACCGCGAAGGCCCAGCAGGCCAAGGCCGCGTCCGGTCAACTAACCGGCGGCATAAATCAGAATTTTCCGTTGCCGATAATAATGGAATTGAACTGTTCGATGGTGATTTGGTTTTGACCGAAGCCATGTCGGGCAAACATTTGGGTATGCCACGGGTTAAGGTGATAAAAAAAATTAGCACCACCGGCAGTAAGTCCATTTCGCTTATTGCTATTTATGAACATGATATCCCAAACCGTTTTCCCGCAAGTGTGGTGGACGAAGCCGAGCGTGCAAAAGCAGCGCCATTAGACAAGCGTGAAGATCTGCGCGATTTAGCATTAATTACAATTGACGGGGCCGATGCCCGCGATTTTGATGATGCGGTTTTTGCCGAGCCTGACCCCGAAAACAAAGGTGGCTGGCACCTGATTGTCGCTATCGCCGATGTATCGTGGTACGTGCGCCCAGAAAGCCCATTAGACGTTGAAGCCTACAAGCGTGGTAATTCAGTATATTTCCCCGACCGGGTGGTACCGATGTTGCCGGAAGCACTTTCCAATGGCTGGTGTTCACTGGTCGCTAACGAAGACCGCCCTTGCATTGCGGCTCATATGTGGATTGATGCTGGTGGCAACCTGACGCGCCATCGTTTTGTACGCGCGCTTATGCGCTCAAGCGCGCGCACCACGTATGAACAAATTCAAGAGGCTTATGATGGCAGGCCAAACAAAATTACTCGCCCATTGCTAGATGACGTTATCACACCACTTTATGGTGCGTATCAAACACTGTTAACGGCACGCGAAAACCGTGGCGTGCTGGAGCTTGACCTACCGGAAAAGAAAATTGATGTAAATGCGGATGGCGATGTAACTGGTGTTTCGGTTCGTCCACGATTTGCTTCGCACAAACTAATTGAAGAATTCATGGTTCTGGCCAATGTGGCCGCCGCCGAAACGCTAGAAAAAATGAAACTTCCGTGCATGTATCGTATTCACGGTGAGCCATCACGGGAAAAATTGGTTAGCCTAAAAGATTTTCTTGATTCAATATCTATTCCCTTTGCGTTGGGCCAAGTAATAAAGCCAAACCATTTTAATATTATTTTAAAACGCGCTGAAAATACCCCCAATAGCCACCTTGTTAATCAGGTGGTGCTGCGCTCACAATCCCAAGCCGAATATTCGCCCGATAACATTGGCCATTTTGGCTTGGCATTAAAACGCTATTGCCATTTTACCTCGCCCATCAGGCGCTATTCTGATTTATTGGTCCATCGTGCACTGGTAAAGGGTTTAAATGCCGGTGACGGCGCATTGGAAGAAGACCACAAAGATTTTGCTGAAATGGGCGAGCACCTTTCCGATACCGAAAGACGCGCATCCGGAGCCGAACGTGACGCGGTTGACAGGTTTGCCGCACTTTATCTTTCGGAACGTATTGGCTCGTTGTTTAAAGGACGCATTAGCGGGGTAACGCGATTTGGGCTTTTTGTTGAATTGAACGAAACCGGGGCCGATGGCTTGGTGCCCATACGCACGCTTAATGATGATTATTACGAACACAATGAATCCCGCCATATGTTAGTGGGCAAACGCCACGGCAGGGTTTACCGTCTTGGGGCCGAGGTTGAAGTTATGCTTATGGAAGCAGACCCGATAACTGGCGGAACCACATTTGAAATAATCAACGAAGGGGAAGTAAAAAAATCCCCAAATAACGCAGGCAATAAATCATTTAAAGGAAAATCACTGGGTAAGGGCCAGCAAGGGAAAAAGCCAACTGCCAAAAAGCCCAAGGGCAAATCCCGCGCGTCCCGACGCCGCGCAAAAAATACCAAATAGCCATCATCTGAAGATATTTGCCTTAAACCGCGTACAATTTAGTGACTGAATGAAAAAAATAGGGAATTATCCACTTATGGGTATTTTGTCTATTATTCTAAACTTTGGTTTTTTATCGCCAAAAACAAAACCAACAATAAAACGTATGTTTTTAATGTTGGCGGCGGGAGCTGCGCTTGGGGCATGCGCCAACTATGGCGCATTAAAAACCGCCCCCTCAAACACAAACCATTTTATCCCCTCCGGTAGCCATGTCTTAAGCCCCCACAAACACGAAGGCGCGGAGGACATAGTTGGCTATTTTAATGATGAAGAAATAAATATTTTAAATGCGGGCATAAGCGGCATAACTGAGCGCTACATAAAAGATGTAACAGCGCAAAAATTAGCGTTTAACGCCCTTGAAGGATTAAGCTCCATTGATCCCAGCATAGATATTAATATGGCTGGCCTACATGACGATAGCCCCAACAGAATTATCTTACAGATGGCGCCATATGATCATAGTGCATTTGAACGTGGGTTACCGACTTTAGTTGATGAATTTACACTGCCAAATAACGCAAGCCCCAAAGTTTGGGCCGAATTTATTTCAAACATCGTAAATGTGGCCAAGGACCATTCACGCCTGCTTGGGACTAGCGATAGAGAAAAAGTTTTGGAATCATTATTTGATGGAATGCTTGTCGGCTTAGATGTTTTTTCCCGCTATGCAGGGCCCACCGAGGCCGACCACAACCGGGCTAGACGCGAAGGTTTTGGCGGTATCGGAATTCATTTTACCGACGAAAAAACTATTTTAGGGATAGGAAAAAAAGGCTTTCCCATAACCAATGTAACCAAGGGAACGCCAGCGGATGATGCTGGCCTGATACCGGGCGATAGGATTGTTTCAGTTTCTGGACACAACGTAAGCGGTTATACAATGCGAAAACTTTCCGCCATGTTACGTGGCCCCATCGGCAGTAAAATAATTATAGGTATTTTACGAGAAAATAGCGGAACAACGCCAATTAAATTTAGTCTATCGCGTGCGCACATTGTTCCCGAAACAGTGGTATCTAACGTAAAAGACAATATTTTAAATATACGTATCAACAGCTTTAATCGGTTAACCGCTGGCGAAGTGCGTGACGCCATTATTGCGTTAAACGATAAAATTGATTCCGGACAGATTCGTGGAATTGTAATGGATTTACGCGATAATCAGGGTGGG
>Ga0224506_10001825_pt1 | contig 14960 bp, 10 predicted proteins | sample SF_Jan12_sed_USG_2_FD_169108 | JGI IMG/M metagenome (GOLD analysis project Ga0224506, IMG submission 169108) | Sediment microbial communities from San Francisco Bay, California, United States - SF_Jan12_sed_USGS_8_1 | ecosystem: Environmental > Aquatic > Marine > Sediment | place: USA... | reverse complement strand
TGCCATCACCGTAAATTGTTATGTCATCATTTGCCAATGCCTGCATGATAAAATTAGAAACCACCCGCCCGTCATTGGGGTGCATGCGCGGCCCATAGGTATTAAATATGCGCGCTATGCGTATTTCCAGCCCGCGTTCACGGTGATAATCGGAAAATAATGTTTCGGCACAACGCTTGCCCTCGTCATAACATGCCCTAGGGCCGATGGGGTTTACGTTGCCCAAATATTCTTCCGGTTGGGGGTGGACGGTCGGGTCGCCGTAAACTTCGGATGTCGAGGCCTGAAAAATTTTTGCCCCCACCCGTTTGGCCAGCCCTAACATATTAATGGCGCCATGAACGGATGTTTTAGTGGTTTGCACCGGGTTGAATTGGTAATGGATGGGGCTTGCCGGGCAGGCCAGATTATAAATTTCATCAACTTCAATATAAAGCGGGAAGGTAACGTCATGACGGATTACCTCAAAAAACGGGTTATCCATCAGGTGGGTAATATTATCTTTGGGCCCGGTAAAAAAATTATCCACGCAGATAACGTCATTTCCGTCTGCCAGCAGGCGTTCACACAGGTGCGAGCCTAAAAACCCGGCCCCCCCGGTAACAACCACGCGTTTTTTGGAAAATTTTACCACTTACAATCCGCCTTAGATCCCGCCCACAAAACCCAAAAAAATCTCGCCGCATTATGCCCATAAGTTTGATTAAAAGCTAACATATTCAACATATTAGCAAAGTGATCGGTGTCACGCCACGCATCATTTTTTAAGTTGTAATAAAGCGCTGGCTTTCCCCTTCTAGCACCAATGCGGTCAGGCGTTCGCTCATCCATGCGCCGGTATCAATGCCAATGCGGTTAGGGCGAATTTCCGGCTCGCGCCTGATGGAATGGCCGTGAACCACAACAAACCCGAAATCAACTTTGCTATCTAGAAATGAATGCCTAATCCAGACCAGATCATCGGGGTTTTGGTTTTTTAAGGTGACGCCGGGGCGCAGGCCCGCATGAACGAACATATAGCCGCCGATGCGCTGCCTTAGCTTCGTGGCGCGAACCAAATCAAGGTGGGATTTTGGCAATTTTTTCTTGAATTCAGCCCTAAGGTCGTCCACCTCGCGCCCGTGGGGGTCAATATCATAGCTTTCCAGCGCTTCCATGCCGCCGTTGCCCAGCCAGTCATAGGCATCTTCACGCCCGCGGATGAAGTCCATCATCATCACCTCGTGATTGCCGCGCAACATTATTACTTCAAAATTTTTTCTTATTTCTTCTGGCATATTGGTGGAAAGAAGCTCTAAAACGCCGCGTGAATCCGGGCCCCTATCAACCAAATCACCCAGCATAACCAACACATTTTTGCTGAAATTGGCGCCATTTTTGTCCTTGGTTTTTTCGAAATCGGCAATAATTTTTTGCAAAAGCTTGCCCAGCAAATCAGCCCGGCCATGGACATCGCCCACGGCATATACCCGGGCCCCATCGGGAACGGACGGTGTGCGGTAGCTTAAGTTTGGGTCAGTTGCTTGGTTCATAGCTAAAATCTTGCTTGTTTGGCCCCTGTCTTACAACCCCCGGATGATAAAAATTGCCCAAATCCCCGGATATAGTGGTATTTTTCGCTCATTACCTTTTAACTTCTTGGTCTTAACATTGGCTTTAAGCAGGCCTGAGGCCAGATATTTTAAGAACCCGATTGAGGTAGCAAAATGGCCGAATATTCTGCGGCATTTACCGGCGGTAGCCAGACATCCAAAAGCAAGGAAGCGCGCTTGCTTGATATCTTGCAGCGTATCCGCGCAAGCGCGTCCGGCTATTTTGCGGTACACCTGCATTTATCGGAATTGCGCCCCAGCCATCGCCAGCCGCATTTTATTCGCATGGCGCACCGTTCAATTGATTCACTGGTCACCAAAGAAGACGTGCAAGCATTTTACCTGCACAACGACGATGCAATTTTATTGTGCCGCAACGTACAGGTGGACGATGTTGACGATACGGTATTTCGGGTTAGGGCAATTTTTCATGAAGACCCTCTAACCCAAACCGAAGATGGCTCGGCCGATGATCGTTTTTCAACCTGGTATGACCTTGCCCAGCAAAATGATTTCAAGGCGCTGGAAGATGCCGCAATAGAGCTTGCTAAAAAAGCGGCCAAGGTAGAAAGCAAAAAAGGCGAAACCTCAACCGGGCGGGCTTCGCGCACCATGCAGGGCGAACCGTTAGAACCCGAAATGTTAACCGCAATAAATCAAAAATTATTGGAAGCCAGAATTGGCGACCTTGTTCGTCGCCAACCAGCGGTAATTGTTAGCGGCAAGGGCAAAAGCAAACTTGCGTTTCGCGAACATTTTATTGCGATGGAAGAGCTGCGAAAACGCATTGCGCCGAAAATAAATATTTTTGCTAGTAGCTGGCTTTTTCAATACTTGTCAGAAACTATTGATATGCGAATACTTGAAGTTATGTCGCGGCTTGATTTTTCCCAACAGGAATCGCCCGTTAGCATAAACCTTAACATCCCAACCATCAGCGCAAGACCATTTCAAAACTTTCATGCGGTGGTTGGAAAAAATACTAAAAACGTTGTGGTCGAATTTCAAATCATCGATATTTTTTCTAATATTTATGCGTTCAATCACGCCCGCGATTGGTTGCAAGAACATGGCTATCGGGTGTTGATAGATGGACTTAATCCGTTGGGCTTACATTTTTTTGACCCCAGTGTTCTTGGTGCTGATTTTATGAAAATGTCATGGGGCCCGGAAATAAGCGGCGGGGTTGGCCATGATCAAACCGAAAGAATAAAAGAAGTTGTGGCAAACATGCCAAGTGGCGGAACGGTGTTGGCTAGGGTCGATTCCGAAGAAGGCATAAGCTGGGGCCTAAGCCAGGGCATTAGATGTTTCCAAGGTCATTTTACCGACAAGGTGGTCGAAGCGATGATGCAAAAGGGGGCTATTTAATATGGCCAAAGCAAGCACATCACAACCAACCCATCACCGCAGGCGCACCCAAGAACAATTGTTGTTGGAATATATGTATCGTTTGGAAACCCGGCGCGAAGGCCGCCTGGCGGTGCGGATAAGTATTTCAGAACTTATGCCAGCCAACAAACGTGAACACCACATTCGTGCCGCCATCAACAGCTTCGAAGGCTTGGTATCGGACCTGCAAGGGCAGTTGTTTACACTTAATAATCAAGATTTATTTTTTGTTTATAAGGCCGATGCCCACCACCGGGTAGAAGACGTTGGGCAAAAAATTAAATTCTTGTTTGGTGATGACCCGTTATTTGATAACCAAGACGAAGGCGAAGCAAAATTTATTCAGTGGTTTGATGTCGAAAACGATTATGGCGAACTGCTTAAACACATACAGGAACTGGCCGAAGAAAAACCCGAAGAAACCAAGACTAAAACCAGATCAAACGTTCGCGCCCAGCTAAAAGCCCGCCAAGACCACGGCAGCCCGCTAACGCCGGAAATACTTGGCCGTGCGGTCAAAGCGCTTAAAAGAACCGATTTATCAAATTTGGTTCGCCGCCAATTTGTTTGTAGCGTGAATAAAAAACTTATACCCGAGCAGATTTTTAGCGAGATATATATTTCCATTAATGATCTTCGCCAAACCATGTTGCCGGAAATAAACCTTACTTCAAATCGTTGGTTGTTTCAGCATCTGACCGAAAGCCTTGATCGCAGAATACTTTCGATGCTTTCAAAATCTGATCAGTTTTCATTTTCCGGTGATATTAGTTTTAATGTAAACGTATCAACAATTTTAAGCCCCGAATTTATGCAGTTTGATGAAAATATTTCTGCGGCCAAGCGCGGCTCGATGGTATTGGAACTGCAACCGCTTGATATTTTTTCTGATATGGGTGCATTTTTGTTTGCCCGTGAATTCGTGCGGGAAAAAGGCTATCGCTTATGTCTAGATGGATTAAACCATCAAACCATGCGCATGTTTGACCGTGCTCGTGTGGGGGCAGATTTTGTAAAAGTCCATTGGAGCCCAGAATTAGTTGACGGTGGCGAAGAAACAATGGAACGGATACAAGGCATGATAGAAGATGCGGGCAAGGAAACCGTTATCATGACCAGATGTGATAACCGCGAATCGGTTGATTACGGCCGTTCGGTCGGAATAAAAATGTTCCAAGGGCACTTTATTGAACAGCTAATTGCCGAAGATGATCGCCGTCGCCAGTTATTAAAATTAAAGCATCGCATAGAGCGCAGTTAATCTTTGTCGCTTACACCGGCATCGGCAAATGTAGCCATCCCATTATGACAAGCCACCGCTGATTTCAAAATTGAAACAGCCAGTGCCGCGCCCGACGCTTCGCCCAAGCGCATATTAAAATTAAGAAGCGGTTTTTTTGCAATTTTTTCCAGCAATAATTTATGTCCGGGCTCTTCGGAAACATGGCCAACCTTGCAGTGATCAAGCGCATGGGCATTTACACCACGCAATGTTGCCGCGGCTGCGGTGGAAACATAACCGTCTAGCAATACCGGAACGCGTTTTAAGCGCGCACCGACAACCGCACCGGCAATCGCCGCTAACTCACGCCCACCGAGGCACATTAAAACATCAAGCCCGTCTTTCATTGCCGGCGTGTTCACGCGCACTGCTTCTGCCACCGTTTCAGCCTTAAGCGCCATTGCTTTTTTATCAATTCCGGTTCCGGGCCCGGTCCACGCAGGTGCGCTACCGCCGAATAACGCCAATGAAATTGCCGCGGCGGAAGTTGTGTTGCCGATACCCATTTCACCAAGGCAGGCAACATCGGAGGCTTCATCAATTACGTTCATGCCAAAGGAAAATGCTTCAACGCATTCGCCCTCGCTCATGGCGGGGCCGGTGGTAAAATCTTTTGTCGGGTTATCAAGGTCAACCGCTTCAACACAAAGCCCCGCCCCGACCGAATTGCATATCTGGTTAATTGCCGCCCCGCCGTTTTCAAAATTCAATACCATCTGGGTTGTTACTTCGGGGGGAAAAGCCGAAACCCCACGGGCAACCACACCGTGGTTGCCGGCAAAAACATGCACGTTGGGCCTGTTCATGGATGGCGGGTAATGCCCTTGCCAGGCGGTAGCCCAGGCGGATAATTCTTCCAAGCGCCCAAGCGATCCTGCCGGTTTGGTCAATTGTGGTTCACGCTCGGTTGCGGCTTTGGCCGATTCTAGGTCGGGCCCGGGGATATTTTTTAACAGCTCGCGGATATCGTCCAGCGTGGTAAGGCTTGGCAGTGAAGACATAGAATAATTCCCCCGTTTTTAGGCATTTATCGGTTCTTATCGGCCCGTTTGTGGGCCTATGACCTTGCCCGTTATTTAGTGTATATAAGTGTATATACTTGGGCCAAGACTTAGAAAATAACAATAGATAGACCGCCCTTGATCATAGGTCAAACAAAGGCCCCAAAATAAATGCCCAAAAAAATTCCTTACTCCAAAAATAATAAAAACCACAATCAATCAGGCACTTTTGCCCAAGTTGTGGCCGAACTTCATGTGGTCTGGATATTTTTTACCCGACTGCCGTGGCCGGGGGATTTCTGGCCGGGTACCGATTCGCGTAAAAATGTGCCTGCGGTTAAACTAAGCACTGCCGCCAGAGCCTTTCCTTTTGCGGGAATAGTTATCGGCGCTATTGGTGCGTTTGTGCTTTTTGTCAGTGCGCGCGCCGGCCTGCATCCATTGGCGTCTTCTATTTTGGGTCTTGGCGCCGGCATGCTGGCCAGTGGGGCCATCCATGAAGATGGCCTTGCCGATGTGTTTGATGGTTTTGGTGGCGGGGCAAACAAAACCCAAAAACTGGAAATAATGAAAGATTCGCGCCTCGGCACATACGGAATGTTATCGCTGGTTATAATTACGGGATTAAAAGCAACGCTGCTTGCGGGCTTGCCCGGCCCCGGTTTGGCAGCCGGTGCCTTGTTTGTCGCAAATGTTTTGCCCCGTGCCGGCCTGCCCTTGATGATGGTTGCATTAAAGCCCGCAAAAAAATCGGGCCTTGGTCATGGGGCGGGGGTGCCTAAAAAAGAAGATGCAATAATTTCAATTATTATTGGCGTCCTTATAGCGGTGTTGGTGCTGGGTTTGAGCGTAGGCATTTCCGCTTCGGTTACGGCGGGGCTTGGCTTGGGGTTAATGGGTTATATTGCCAAGCGGCAAATTGGCGGGTTGAGCGGTGACGTGTTGGGCGGGGCCGAACAAATTGGCGAAAGCTTTGTCTTGTTGGCCCTTGCGATAATGCTTGCTAATGCATTTTAGAAAATGAGAATTAAATAACAAATGCCAGAAAATAATTTTTCCCAACCGACAAAATGGTGGTGGGTGCGCCACGCACCTGTTGTTGATGCCCATCCAATGGTGCGCATTTCCGGACAATTGGATGTGGGCGCCGATGTGTCCGCACCCGAAAGCATTAAATCATTAAAATGGTTGGCGGCAACATTGCCAATTGATGCCCAGTGGGTAACTTCAAATTTAATCCGAACCCGGCAAACCGCAGATGCGATAATTTCTGCCGGTATAAATGCGGGTGAAATAAAAACCGATGAAAGATTAAATGAACAAGATTTTGGTAATTGGGCAGGGATGACCTGGGATGAACTGGGCACGGCTGATGATAATGCCGCCAAACAATTTTGGGACGCACCCGCCACCACCGCACCGCCAAATGGCGAAAGCTTTGCCGACCTTATGGCCCGGGTTGCGCAGGCAATAGATGATTTGACCAAACAACATTCGGGCCGTGATATAATATGTGTGGCCCACGCCGGAACCATTCGTGCGGCTTTGGCCCACGGGTTAGGCTTGGGTCCGGAAAAAGCATTGTCATTTAATGTTGGCAACCTGTCATTGACGCGTATTGATAATATTAGTGACGGGTTAAAATTAAAACGCGGCGGGCATTGGCGGATTGCCGGGGTAAATATAATTGGTTAAGGACAAAAAATTAATGACTAAACCCGAAACTCTTGCGCCGTTAACATTAGTGCTTGGCGGCCAGCGTTCAGGCAAAAGCGCATATGGCGAAAGCCTGATTGATGCCCGTGGCATGGGCGGGGTTTATTTGGCGACCACGGATAGCAATTTAGCCAAACAAGACGATGAAATGTTGGCACGCATAAATGCGCACCAAATTCGCCGGGGGCAAAACTGGGATACGGTTGAAGAAGCGATTGATATTAAATCGGCAATCGGGCGGATTGGCGGGGAAAAGCCCATATTGCTTGATAGCCTTGGGATGTGGGTGGCAAATATGCTTGAAGCCGGGCGTTACCCCGAAGACGAGGCCGAGAATTTGGCTCAAGCATTGTTTTCTCACCCCGCCCCGGTGGTGGTTGTTTCCGAAGAAACCGGTCTTGGGCTTGTGGCGGAAAATGCGCTGGGGCGTAATTTTGTTGATGCCCTTGGTATTCTTAATCAAACCATTGGGGCGGTTGCCGAAAACGTGGTGCTATGCGTGGCGGCAATTCCCCTAACCATAAAAAAGAAAGAACAATAAAAATGAAAATACCAGCAACCGTAATTACCGGGTTTCTTGGCGCGGGCAAAACCACGCTTATCAGGCATCTGCTTGAAAATGCGGGCGGCAGACGCATTGCACTGGTAATCAATGAATTTGGTGATTTGGGAATTGACCGTGAAATTGTTAATGGTTGCGCCATCGAAGGGTGCAATGATGAAGACGTGATAGAGCTTGCCAATGGCTGTATCTGTTGCACGGTGGCGGATGATTTTTTGCCGGTGATGCAGGCCTTGCTTGAACGCGATAATCCGCCTGATCACATTGTTATTGAAACGTCCGGTCTGGCCCTGCCCAAACCGTTGATCAAAGCTTTTAACTGGCCGGAAATAAAAACCAAAGTTAGCATTGATGGGGTAATCAGCGTTATTGACGCACCCGCTTTTAACGATGGCCTGTTCGCCCATAACCCCGCTGCGGTGCAAACGCAACGCGAAATGGATGAAAACATTTCCCACGAAACCCCACTGTCCGAAGTTTTTGAAGACCAGCTCATGGCCGCCGATATGGTTTTGCTTAACAAGGCAGACCAATTAAATGACGGGCAAATAAAAGAACTTATTTCCAAGCTTGAAAAACAATTACGCCCCGGCGTTCATGTTGTGCCCACCAGCCACGGTAATGCCCCGGTTGATGTTTTGCTTGGCCTTGATGGCGCGGTTGAAGACGATATTGCCAATCGCCCATCGCACCATGATGACCATGACGATGAGCACGACCACGACGATTTTGAAAGTTTCGTGATTGACCTTGGCCCGGTTGTTGATACAGAAAAATTAGAACAAGTTTTAATAAACGTGGCGCGTGATTTTTCGGTATTGCGGATAAAAGGTTTTGTTGATGTGGCGGGCAAACCTTCGCGTTATTTGGTGCAAGGTGTCGGCACGCGCTTTACCCGCTATTTTGATCGCCCATGGGGTGCAGACGAACAACGCCAAAGCAGGTTGGTAATAATCGGCGAAACCGGGCTTCAACAAAAAGAAATAACAAACGCCATTAAAGCAATCGGTGGTAACGCCTGATGCATTTGCTTGCCGCCCAACCCGGTGAAATTATAGATGGAACCGAAGCGGTTGATCTGGGGCAAACGCCGGGTGACATAATAATTTTATGTTCATCCGATACCGACATGGCCGCACTTTCTGCGGCTAGAAGCGCATTAAATGGCGCAACCGCCAGCCCGTCATTTCGTTTGGCCAACATAACCCGGCTTGGGCACAACATGTCGGTTGATGTTTATGTTGAAAACATTATTGCCAAGGCAAAATTGGTAATCGTTCGCCCATTGGGTGGGCGGGCATATTGGACTTACGGGGTGGATGAAATATCTGCCATTTGCAATGAAAAAAATATTCCCCTTGGCTTTATCCCCGGTGACGATCAGGCCGATGCCGAATTACAGCGCCTTTCAACCGCCAACGCGGTTGATGTCCATGCCTTGTGGCAATACATGGTCCAAGGCGGGCCACAAAACGCAAAAAACTTTCTTGCCCGCACTGCCCACATGGCGGGGTTTAACGTTGAATTTAATGAACCGCGCGCATTGGTGCCCGCCGGAATTTACTGGCCGGGAACCGTGGCCGGTGAATTAAGCCTGGAACAATTGCAGCAAAACTGGCGCGAAGGCATGGCGGTAACCCCGCTTGTATTTTACCGCGCATTGTTATTAAGCGGTGATTTAGCCCCCGTCGATGACATGATAAATGCCCTGATGGATCAAGGGCTTAATCCATTGCCGGTATTCGTTGCCAGCCTGAAAGACCCGGTTTCGCTTGCAACGCTGGCGGGATTTTTAGACCAGGTCGATTTAAATTCTGAACAAACAGAAATGCCATTGGGTGCGGTGGTAAACCTGACCGCATTTGCCAGCGCCAAACCGGGCGAACAACCATCGATCCAAACACCGTTTGAAAAACATTCCCTTGTGGTGGTGCAGGCCATATTGGCAAGCGAACCTTTGGCAAGCTGGCAAAGCTCGACCAGGGGTTTAAGCCCGCGCGATATTGCCATGCACGCATCTTTGCCCGAAGTTGATGGCCGCATCATAAGCCGGGCCATTGCATTTAAATCGGTCAGCGAATTTGATAAAAATTGTCAATGCGATGTGGTTAGGTTTGAAAGCGTTCCTTCAAGAATAGATTTTGTTGCAAAACTTGCGTGGCGTTGGGCGTGGTTGCGCACCGCGCCAAAATGGTCAAAACGCATTGCATTAGTTTTGGCCAATTATCCCAACCGTGATGGCAGGCTTGGCAACGGGGTTGGTTTAGATACCCCAAACGGTGCGGTCATGGCATTAAGGGCGATGCAAGAAGCTGGTTTTGAAATTGAAGATATTCCCAAAGATGGTGATGAATTAATTGCCAGATTAAAAAACGGCCCGACCAACGCCCATGATGCAAATAAAATTGCGGGCGCCGAAAACATTTTTTCACTTGAAAGCTATGATGAATTTTTTAACGGGTTAAAACCGACGGTACAAAATGCCATAACCGAAAAGTGGGGAAAGCCTGAAAGCGATCCATTTTTTATTTCTGAAAAAAAATCTTTTGCTATGCCCGCATATATGTTGGGCGATGTTGCGGTTTGTTTGCAACCGGCACGCGGCTATAACATTGATCCGGTAAAAACCTATCACGACCCTGATTTAGTTCCGCCCCATGGTTATTTGGCATTTTATGCATGGTTACAAAAAGAATTTGACGCAGATGCAATTATTCATTTTGGCAAACACGGAAATCTGGAATGGTTGCCGGGTAAAGCGTTGGCCCTTTCTGATGAATGTTTTTCTGAAATTGCCCTTGGCCCCACGCCAAATATTTATCCATTTATTGTAAATGATCCGGGCGAAGGAACCCAGGCCAAGCGCAGAACATCGGCCGTTATAATTGACCACCTGACCCCGCCACTGGCCCGGGCCGAAAGCTACGGCCCGCTTCGCGACCTAGAAGCATTGGTTGATGAATATTTTGAAGCATCGGGTTCAGACCCAAGGCGGACAAAAATATTAAAGCGCGAAATATTGGAACTAAGTCACGTTACCGGCTTGGCCGAAGATTGCAAAATGGTCGAAGGTGAAAACGATGACGCCAGTCTACAAAAACTGGATTCCTATCTTTGTGAATTAAAAGAAATGCAAATCAGGGATGGCCTGCACATATTCGGGCAAAGCCCAACCGGTGCGCAGCTTGATGCATTGATTGTTGCGTTGGTTCGGGTGGCGCGCGGGTCTGGTATTAGCGAGCAAAGCATTTTAACCGCGCTTGCGCTTGATATGGGGTTTGTCGGTTTTAATCCGCTCAATTGCGAGATGGGGGAAAACTGGCAAGGAAGCAAACCTGAAATATTAAAAAACCTAAATCAGGATAACTGGCGCAGTAATGGCGATACGGTTGAACGGTTGGAATTGCTGGCACTTGAACTGGTGGCTGAAAAAATAAAGCCGCAGGAAAATTGGCAAAACACAACCGCAGTATTGGGTGAAATTAAAACCCGCATTCGCCCGGTGGTGGAAATTTCCGGGCAAAAAGAAATCGAAGGCATAATCACCGCCCTTGAAGGGCGCTTCGTTAAGCCCGGGCCATCGGGTGCGCCAACCCGCGGGCGGCCCGAAGTTCTGCCCACGGGGCGTAATTTTTATTCGGTCGATATCCGCGCCGTGCCGACCAAAACCGCGTGGGAATTGGGGTGGAAATCGGCCTCCATTTTGGTTGAAAACCATTTTCAACAAACCGGCGACTGGCCCACCACCATGGGGCTTTCGTGCTGGGGAACATCGTGCATGCGAACCGGCGGTGACGATATCGCCCAGGCATTGGCATTGATGGGGGTAAAACCCACATGGGATAGCGCGACGGGTAGGGTTTTGGGCTTTGAAGTAATGCCCGCCAGTGTGCTGGGTCGCCCACGGGTCGATGTTACCTTGCGGGTATCTGGTTTTTTCCGTGATGCTTTCCCCGGATTGATGGATTTATTTTCTGCTGCCGCAATTTCGGTTAGCGGGCTGGATGAAAACGAAAGCGAAAACCCCCTTGCCGCTAACGTAAAAAATGATGTGGCGGCATTGATAGCTGGCGGAATGGATGGCGAAGAGGCCCAAAGGCGGGCATCGTTTAGGGTGTTTGGTTCCATGCCCGGTGCATATGGCGCGGGCTTGCAGGCGCTAATGGATGAAGGCGGTTGGGAAACCGACGCTGATCTTTCACGCGCTTATGTTGCCTGGGGTGGTTATGCCTATGGCGGCGGGGCGGCGGGCGAAGCCCAGCACGGGATTTTCGCAAAGCGCTTGGGCAAAATGCAAGCGGTGGTTCACAACCAAGACAACCGTGAACACGACTTGCTTGATTCGGATGATTATTACCAATTCGAAGGCGGCATGACAGCCGCCGTGCGCTCGCTTTCCGGTGCCCAGCCGGTTGTCTGGCATGTTGATCATTCCCGCCCTGAAACACCAAAACCGCGCACCTTAGAAGACGAAATCGCTCGCGTTGTCCGCGCCCGTGTTGTAAACCCCAAGTGGATAGCGGGCGTAATGCGCCATGGCTATAAAGGCGCATTTGAAATGGCGGCAACGGTTGATTATATGGTATCGTTTGCGGCAACAACTCACGCGGTCAAGGACCACCATTTTGATGTGGTTTATCAGGCCTATATAGATGATGTTGATGTTAGGCAGTTTTTTGAAACCCACAATCAAGACGCTCTGGAAGAAATGAGCAAACGTTTGCTTGATGCGATGGATAGGGGTTTGTGGAAACCAAAGCTTAATTCCGCAGCTAGCGAGCTAAAAAAAATTATAAATGAGAACAGAAAATGACCGCTAAAAAAACCACAAGCAAAACAGCAAAAACAAAAAACCCCAAAGACACAAAAAAATCCAAAGACAAAGAGCTTGTGTTTGGATGGGAAGAATGGGTGGCGCTGCCCGGTCTTGGGCTTCCGGCGGTTAACGCAAAAATAGATACCGGGGCAAAAACATCATCATTGCATGCGTTTATGATTGAACCTTATGGTTCGCACGCTAAACCGCGGGTGCGTTTTGGTGTGCACCCGTTGCCCGATCGCCCCGATATAGAAGTTTTTTGTTCGGCCGAACTGGTTGGTCAACGCGAAATTACCAGCTCTAACGGCGAGATCGAACTGCGCTACATTATAAGAACACCTGTCAAAATCGCCGGGCAGGAATGGCCCATAGAAATATCACTAACCAATCGCGAAACCATGCAATACCGCATGTTATTTGGCCGCACATCGTTAAAAGAAAATATCATCGTTGACCCTAATCAATCATGTGTGCAGGGCGAACTGTCAGAAGATTTGTATGAAGGTATGCCCAAAGCAAAATTCCGCCGGGCAAATCTTAAAATTGGTATTCTAACGCGCGAACCAAACAATTATTCGACCAAGCGTTTGGTCGCGGCGGCGGAAAAACGCCACCACATGGTAGAAGTAATCGACACCACCCAATGTTACATGAATATTACATCATCGCGCCCCGAAGTGCATATCGACGGACGTTCGCTCGAAGGGTTTGACGCAATAATCCCGCGCATCGGTGCAACGGTTACTTTTTATGGCACCGCGGTAGTGCGCCAGTTTGAGGCAATGGGTGTGTGGGCGCTTAATTCATCACATGCCATCAGTGCGGCGCGCGATAAATTATATGCCCATCAATTGTTGGCCCGTTCCGGCATCGGCATGCCCGATACCGGTTTTGCCCGTTCACCCAAAGCAACCGCTGAATTGATAAAATTTGTCGGCGGCGCGCCGTTGGTAATAAAACTGTTAGAAGGCACCCAAGGCCGCGGCGTGGTTTTGGCCGAAACCCGCAAGGCCGCAGAATCGGTTATCGGCGCGTTTCAGGGCCTAAAAGCGAACATTTTGGTACAAAATTATGTCAAAGAAGCCGAAGGTGCCGACATCCGCTGTTTGGTTATCGGCAATAAAGTGGTGGCATCGATGAAACGCCAAGCCGAAGAAGGCGATTTCAGATCTAACTTACATCGTGGCGGCAAGGCCAAACGGGTACGCATAACCAAGGAAGAGCGCGCAACCGCGGTGCGGGCCGCCCGGGTTATGGGTTTGGGCATGGCGGGCGTTGATTTGTTGCGCTCGTCCACCGGGCCAAAGGTTCTGGAAGTAAATTCATCACCCGGGCTTGAGGGCATTGAAGAAGTAACCGACCTTGATATCGCTGAATTGATAATCGAACACGTCGAAAAACATGCTCGCCCACTTAAAACCAGTGCAGTGCGCAAGCGCTAAAACAATAATTCTTGGCTGATTTATTTATGCCCGCTTTTTTTAAGCCAGCATTTGCAAGTCATCACTGTCGCCGTCATCGCTATCGCTGGCGGGGCTGGTCGTGGGCAGGGTAAAGCTAAATTCGGAACCGGAACCTTCTTTGCTTTTAACGCTCATTTTACCGCCGTTGCGTTCGACCAATTCTTTACACATCAACAACCCCAGCCCGGTTCCCTTTTCCCCGTTGGTTCCTGCGGTGGTAACGTTTTCGGCAAGGTTAAAAAGCTTTGCCGCCATTTCATCGCTCATGCCGCGCCCGGTATCGATCACGCTTATGGTGGCGACATCATTATTTGCGCTTGTCTGAATGGTTATTTTTCCACCCGCATCGGTAAATTTTATGGCGTTGTTAACAAGGTTGCGAATTACGGTATCAACCTGATTAGGATCGGCAAAAGCCTTGATATCCATTTTTTCTAGGTCGATTTTAATTTGTTTGTCATTGGCAACAGGTTCCAACACATCAACGGTGCGCGCGGCAATATCAAAAACATTAAAACTGCTTGGCACCGTTTCAATCCGGTTCATTTGCACCCGCGACCATTCAAGCAGGTTTTCCAACAATTTAAATACCCGGCTCGCCCCATCGTGAATGTGTTCGGCGTATGTTTTAACTTCTTCGGCGCTTAATTCATCACCAATTTGTTTAATAAGGCTGGTATAGCCCAACAATGATGTAAACGGGCTTCTAAGGTCGTGCGCAATTATGGAAAAGAATTTATTTTTTTCTTGGTTTAATTTTTCCAATTCATCGTGGGCCAACGCCAATTCTTCGGCCATGGCTACGTATTGTTCGTTAATTGCCTCGGCCCGTTCGCGTTCATCTTGCAAGGTAACCATGTCTTGGACTAAGCGATTGTTGCTTTTGCGCAAGCTTTGCTCGGTTTTGCGCAGGCTAATCGCCAAACGTATAACGTTGCGCAACATGGATTCTTCCGTCCCGTCCCACGGCATTGCCGCCAATGCGCCGGCTTCAACGTATTTGCGTTCAATTTCAGGGGCGTGAATGTCCATTAAAACAACAATGGGAATTTTAATTCCGGCTTCGCGTGCATCCGAACAAAGGTTTATCACTTCGGCGCGGTGGGGTTCGGAACTGCGGATAAGGCATATAT
>Ga0224506_10001824_pt1 | contig 14962 bp, 13 predicted proteins | sample SF_Jan12_sed_USG_2_FD_169108 | JGI IMG/M metagenome (GOLD analysis project Ga0224506, IMG submission 169108) | Sediment microbial communities from San Francisco Bay, California, United States - SF_Jan12_sed_USGS_8_1 | ecosystem: Environmental > Aquatic > Marine > Sediment | place: USA... | reverse complement strand
TGCAGGGTTGTTGCCATTTTGGTTCTCTCTTCTCGAGGAATGGCATAGCACCTTACATTGCATCTCTGCTTTTCTTTTACATAGTTCATAGCCAAACGAGAATATTACCCAATTTTCATATTGCCTCTTAGTCAATAGTTCAGTTGCTTCCTCAAACAGTTTTTTGTCTGTTTTCTAAGAAAACTTTTCAAAAACTGAAGACTTCTAGGCTTTCAGGTTTATACTTCCGCTTTTCTAAGACTTGGATTTCCTTTTTAAGAGACAAAAACCATAAATTCGGTTGTTCAGCATTCAGAATTGAGGACCACCTTCATGCCTCAATATTTCAGCGTTTTCAAGGACGAAAGCAAACTTGACATCAACTATGTTCCGCCACGCCTCCCTCACAGAGGACCTCAACTCAATCTCTTAGACCAGTTTTTCCGCTTCGCCTTTGAAAGCCCCGGGAAAATGACGCAACGGGTTTTGATTCTGGGAAAGATTGGAACGGGCAAAACTGTTCTTTCCCAACATTTTGGTTTGAACATAACGAAGGAGGCGGAGAAACGAAACATCAACCTCAACTACGTTCATGTTAACTGTCGCGAATGCAAGGGAAGCCTCTTCATGATTCTTCAACGAACCATCCTAAAGTTTTATCCTCACTTTCCAAGACGCGGCTATTCGGCAGAGGAACTGTTGCAGGCGCTCATGCAGATTCTAGACGAAGAAAACGCATATTTGATCTTAGCATTAGACGAGGTGGAAGCCCTCATCCTCAGCGAGGGGTCAGACCCCCTCTACAACCTCACCCGCGTCCAAGAAGAACGCCTCAAGGCTCCTCAAAGGCTTTCCCTCATCTGCATCCTTCGCCAATCAGAATGTTTAGAGAAGCTGGACCCGAGCACAAGAAGCACTCTTCAACGCAACGTCATCCATCTGGAAGAATACTTGAAACCGCAGCTTGAAGACATTCTTAACGACCGGGTGAACCTCGCCTTTAGACAAGGAACCGTCTCAGCCCAAACCATGATCCTCGTCGCCGAATTAGCCTATTCGGAAGGGGGAAACGCTCGTTATGCCATTGAGCTTCTTTGGCGAGCTGGCAAGTACACTGACGCTTCGGAAATGCGGGAGGTTTCGCCTGAGTGCGTTCGAAGAGCGGTTGTTAGCGTCTATCCGGTTGTGCGGAAGGATATGGTTTCTTCTCTCAGTCTTCATGAAAAGTTGTTTCTTCTGGGTGTTGCGAGGCGTTTCAAACAAACCGACGCTGCTTACGTGTCTATGGGGGAGGCGGAAGATGCTTATGCCATTGTTTGCGAAGAATACGGCGAAGAGAGGCGTGGTCACACTCAACTTTGGAAGTATGTCAAGGAGCTTTCTGCCTCAGGTGTAATTGAAACAAAGGTTTCTGGAGAGGGACAACGGGGGAAAACTACCCTCATCAGTTTGCCCCGGGTTCCAGCCTCCGACTTGGAACAGGAGTTGAGTGGGATTCTTATGCAAGGAGGTAGGTGAATTTCGGTGGCGATAGAAGAAGTTTTTTCTTCGAAGGGGCGGGTGAAAATTCTTAGAATTTTGGCTGAGATTGGGGAGTTGAACATTTCAGAGGTCGCTAGACGAGCTGGCTTAAACTATACCACGACAAATCAACATCTGTTGGTTCTGGAGAATCATGGTCTTGTTCGGCATAAGAAGTTTGGGAGGATTCGCATTTTTCGTTTTGATGAAGAGAATCCTAGGGCGAGGATGATCAAAAAACTCATAGAATTTTGGGAACAAACAAATAAGCCCGAATCAAATCATGAATAACGAAGCTGGTGTTGGAGACAATTCACATGTCGATGGTTGACGTAACCGAGAAACCTGAGATATATCGGGAAGCTAAGGCTAAGGGAGCCATCAAGCTGAAACCTGAGACTATACTGTTGATTAGGGAGGGAAAAGTTGAGAAGGGCGACCCCTTTCATGTGGCAAAGGTTGCCGGAATCTTAGCAGCGAAAAACACGAGTTCCCTAATTCCTTTGTGTCATCCTCTGCCCCTAACCAACGTGGAAGTTGATTTACAGATTGTTGACGATTCTACGGTGGAAGTAAAGACAACCGTTAAGACTAGGGCTCAGACAGGGGTTGAGATGGAGGCTCTTGCTGCGGCTACAGTGGCTTTGTTAACGGTTTGGGACATGACCAAGCAGTATGAGAAAGATAAGCGTGGACAGTATCCTCACACGGTCATCCAAGACATACGTGTGATTCGGAAAATGAAAGAGGAAGGCACATGAGCGAAACCGCCCGCAAACACAAAGCTGAGGCACCTAAGAAACTGAACTTTGCAGTTATCGTTTGCAGTTCTTCTCGCTATCTGGACCTCAAGGCGAGAAAGCCCGTTGATGATCCTTCCGGCGATTTAATCGTTGAAACCTTACAGAAGGCTGGTCATAGTGTTGATATTAGGGAAATTGTGCCCGACGACAAAGTTTTGATTGGAAAAAATGTTAGCAGAGCCCTGGGATCAGACGAGGCAGATGCAATTATTGTGTGCGGCGGAACCGGAATTAGCCCTAAAGATGTGACGATTGAGGCGGTGAGGCCTATGTTGGTTAAGACTTTGCCCGGTTTTGGAGAGTTGTTTAGAAAGCTAAGTTTTGACGAGATTGGTTCGGCGGCTGTTTTGACTCGCGCCCTGGCTGGTGTTGCAGATCAGGGGAAGGCTGTTTTTTGTATTCCCGGCTCTCCGCAGGCTGTGAGGCTTGTTTTGGAAAAGCTTATTTTGCCCGAAGCGGGTCACATACTGAAACATGCCCGCGAAAAATAGTGATACCTAATGATTTACGACAGTTATGGGCGCCCTGTTCTTAATCTAAGGATTTCCGTGACCCAAAAATGCAACATGCACTGCCCCTACTGCCACAGAGAAGGCGAAACTAACCCTTCCACTGTTATGTCTGTAGAAGAGATTGTCCACATAGTCAAGATAGCCTTAAGCCTCGGCATCTCCCGAGTGAAGCTAACCGGAGGAGAACCCCTCCTTCGTAAGGACATCCTGGACATCGTCGAGGGCATCGCTGAACTTCGAGGCTTAAGAGATCTATCCATGACCACGAACGGAACCTTCTTGGAAGCCATGGCGAAAGACCTAAAGATGAAGGGACTGAACCGAGTGAACGTAAGCCTTCCCACCCTAAACCCTGAAACGTACCGCAACCTCAGGGGAGGCAACCTAAGAGACGCCATAGAAGGAGTTAGAGCAGCCGTTGAAGCCGAACTCTACCCAGTGAAACTGAACATGTTGATTCTCAAAAACGTAAACGAAAGAGAGGTTGAGAGAATGATTCAATTTGCAGAACGAACCATGACAATCCTACAGCTGATCGAACTGGAACCCCTAAACCTCAGCGACGCATACTATGAACGTTACCACCTTGACTTGAACGAAATTGAACAACGACTAAAGGAACAGGCATTAGAGGTCAGAACTCGTGAATACATGCAGAACCGACGGATCTACTTCCTGCCTAAAGTAAAAGTGGAAGTGATTCACCCAATCGAAAACACTGAGTTTTGCGCCCGCTGCACCCGCATCAGAGTGACAAGCGATGGAAAGCTAAAACCCTGCCTCATGAGAAACGACAATTTAGTAGACATTCTCACTCCCCTGCGGAATGGAGCCGACGAAGAAGAACTGACAAAAATCTTCCTTGAAGCTGTTAAGAGACGTGAGCCATACTACAAAGCGCTAACCGAGGAATGTGGTAGGGCGTTTTAGATCAGATAGTAGTCCACAACTTTTTTCAAACGTTTTGGCGGAAGTTCCGTAACAGAGAGTTTCTTGAGTATCCTAATCATGTGAGGCTGAAATCTGGTGAGGTCTGTAAGCGTCACGAGACCGATGAGTTTCCCTTTGTGAACAACAGGCAGCTTCTTTATCTTAGTTTTAAACATGAGTTTCACTGCATTCTCGATTTCCATCTTAGGTTTTCCCAGTATGAGGGGCGCAGACATAATATCTGAAACCTTGATTTTATCAGGGTCCACGGATTTGGCGAGAACTCGTTTAAGCATGTCTCGTTCCGTGATTATCCCAACGGGTTTTCCCTTGAGGACAACGATTACACATCCTATCTCATGTTTGTTCATGATTCTTACGGCTTCATGAACAGTGGCATCAGCGTCTACTGTAATCACTTCATCAACCATGACGTCTTCGACGTTGAGGTCCATAACAACACACCAGATAACTAGTTGCAGCATTTCTGCTGTTTATAGATTATTATCTCCCAATCTTTTTTACAAATTCAAATTACCATTCACACGTTGTCCAGATACATAGAGAACCAAGCTTTTCCCACCGAAAAGACAAGCCAAGGAGAGGCAGGAAACTTTGAAAATAAAACTGCTGCAACTGATGAAAAATAGAAATATCCGCAAATACATCCCAGAAGATTATCATCCAGTCGCAATATTGTCCATAGGTCATCCTGCAGAAAGCCCTTAAAACAAATAGTTTGTCTAAACAGATATGGTGATAAGTCTGAAACTTCAGAAACTATCAAGGAAGGAGAGCATGTGCTATGACAGAAAAACCATCATCTTCTATTTCTAACAAATGGACATACGCCTTTGTAGCAATCCTCGTTGTCCTCATTATCAACACTGGAATCTTCACCATAGCTTACCTAAACACTCAACGCCAACTGGCAACCATTCAAACAACCCTCACAGATCAGGAGCGGCGACTTCAAGACCTACAAAACCAAATTGACGTCCTCAACTACATAAACCAAACAGGCCTCATACCTTGGCCAGAAATCTACGATCAAATCAAACATTCCGTGGTCCTCATCCAAACAGATGCTGGCTTGGGTTCGGGATTCATCTACGATAACAAAGGCTACATTATAACCAACTATCACGTAATCGAAGCAACCAACACCATACAAGTTACTTTCCTAGACGGAAACATAACCGGAGCCAGCAAAGTTGGCGAAGACCCCTACAGCGACCTAGCCATCATAAAAGTCAATCCACAGGTTACAACCTTACACCCGGTTATTCTCGGAAACTCCTCCAACCTCACAGTGGGAGAACCGGTAGCAGCCATAGGCAATCCCTTTGGCCTCAGCGACACCATAACCGCAGGCATAGTCTCCGCCCTAGAAAGAACAATGGACGCCCCAGGAGGATACATGATCATAGACGTAATCCAGGTAGATGCCGCCATAAATCCCGGAAACTCCGGCGGCCCATTAGTCAACCTTGCGGGGCAGGTAGTAGGCGTAAACACAGCCATAATATCAGAGACTGGAACCTTCGCTGGTGTAGGATTCGCCATACCCTCCGACACTATAAAAAGGGAAATTAGCAACCTAATAGAGTTCGGCACATACAAACATCCTTGGGTAGGCGTTTCCGGAGTAGATGTCAGCGTAGCCATCGCTCAATACATCGGCCTAGAAAAACCTCAGGGCTTCCTCATAATAGAAGTAACTCCTGACAGTCCAGCAGATCTAGCAGGACTGCAAGGCGGAACCCAGACAGTTACAATAGGCGGACAGGAAATCTTGGTCGGCGGAGATGTGATAGTGGGGATAGACGATCAATCGGTGAGAAAACTCAACGACCTCGTGGTTTACACAGAAAGAAACAAACGTCCGGGAGACTCGATAAATCTAACAGTCATAAGAAACGGCGACCAAATCAACATACCATTACAATTAGGGGAAAGACCACCACCCTAAAGCAATAACCGAGACTTATTGGCCGAAAACACGCAATATCCAGCGCCACATCAACGTTTCTTTCAAACGTTATTTCTCAACCGTATTTGGCGATGATTGCTTTTGTTTGTTTCTTGTTTCCAGCGAGGTATTCTATCATGGTTTCGTCTAGGTCGAGCCACTTTGCTATGCCTGCCGCCATTTCCGGGTTGCTTTCAAAAATTATCCTTACGTAGGGAAGAACCTCTTTCACGGCTCTCATCGAAGATATGTGGCATTTCCTCCGTATCTTAATGCCTACTGCCGACTGCAACGCCCTTTCAGCCTTAGTCCTTGACAACCACTGAAGCTTCTGTGGAAACCTGAAGGGAATCCACCCGGAAGGTTCGGTTCGCTCTCTAGCCACAGCCACTCCAGCCGTCATAAAATCCAAAACATAACGTAGCAAACTCCAATTCTGGGTGGATCGGATTCTCCTCCTGTATATATCGGCCAGAGACAGCGCGTCCATAGCCTTCGTTAAGTCGTGGGGGTCGGTTAAATGGTAGGGGACATTCTCGTAGATCCAGTGAAAAAGCATATCCGGGTCCATGTCAGCTGTGTCGACGGCCCTCTTGGCCTCCCAAGAATCTTTGGAATATAAGATCGTTCGCAATACGTTGAAAATCACGTCCTTTCGATCCCGCGCAGCTAACCAAGCCACATCCTCGTAGGCAAGCTGCTTCTTTCCCTGAGCCAAAGCCTGTAAATCGTTCACAGCTGATCTGACATCCCTTCCAGACCTTTCAGCGATAAACTTCAGAGCTTCTTCCTCTGCGTCGATTCCCTCGCCTGAACAAACCTTCTTCAGATGTTTCACCACTTCTCGAACCGTTGGCTTCTTGAACTCTATTAGGAGGCAATATTTTCGAAGCGTACGGAAACGAGGGTCATAGGCGTTGTTCGCTGTAAGGACGACTGGACACTGAGTTGCCTTCACGATTTCCGTAACTGCGCGAACTCCGCCTCTGTCAGCGGTTCCAGTGATTCCATCTAACTCGTCTAGCAAAATCAGTCGGTTTCTACCAAACAGCGTGCCATACTGGGAAGCTAAACCGGCAAATCGTTGAATGGCTTCCGCAGTTCTGTAATCGCTCGCATTTTTTTCAACAAACTCCATTTTCAGGTCATTAGCCAACGCCTCAATGCACACTGTTTTGCCTACACCGGGAGGCCCGTATAGAAACGCAGCTCTTTTTTTGGGAACGCGTTTGTCCCAAGATTTCACCCATTCAGTAAATTTTTGTATGGCCTCGCTGTTTCCAACGATTTCAGAAACAGTTCGAGGTTTGTGTTTTTGGGTCCAGGCAGCGTACAAAGACTAGCCGCCTCTTTGCAGCTTGTGACCAGCTTCTGTCAGTCGTGCAAGTAGGGCGCTCAGCTGAACTTCCTCGTCGGAGCCCTGAACCAGACGAAAGTCTATTTCTCCAATGGTGTCGGCAAGCTTGACCTTCCATTTTTCGGGAAGGCCTGAACGGAAGATTTCCATGTGAATTTGCTTGATGATGTCGCTTCCAGCCACGCCGTATTTCAGAATCATTTCTCTTAACTTTTTTCTGGCACCTATGAAGTCGCCCTTCATGGCCAACGTTATCATTTCTCGAACATCGGCAGGATTGGCTCGTCCGATCACTGAGTAAACGGTTTCAGCGTCGATTACCTTACCCAAAGAAGCAGCAGCCTGCAAAGTGTTGGTTGCTCGGCGTAGGTCTCCTACGCTGACCTCGAAGACGGCGTCGAAACCTTCGTTTAGAATCTTTATGTTTTCTTGTTCAATGATACGTCTTAGATAGCGATCCTGATCTTCTCGGGATAGATAGGAAAAACGGAAGGGTGCGCACCTTGACTGGATGGGTTCAATAATTTTGCCGCTGTAGTTTGCTATGAGGATGAAACGACAAGTTTCGGTGAAGCGTTCCATGGTTCGCCTCAAAGCCTGCTGAGCGTCAGAGGTCATGTTGTCAGCCTCGTCTAGAATCATGATTTTAAACGGTATCTCGCCGATGGACCTAGTTCGAGCAAAGGTTTTCACGGTTTCCCTAACAATGTTTATGCCACGCTCGTCGCTGGCGTTCAACTCCATCAGATGCTCCCGATAACCTTTCCCATAAAGATCATGAGCTAAACAGAGTGCGCCGGTGGTCTTTCCAGTTCCTGGTGGACCAGCAAAAATGCAGTGAGGAATGTTCCTAGCCCTGACGAAACTCTTTAGCCGCTCCACGATGTCGGTTTGGTTAATCATCCCGTCGAGGGACTGAGGGCGATACTTCTCCGCCCACACTTCATAGCTCAACTGTTCGCCTCCGTGACATATTAGTTAGAAAAGGGGTTATACATTAGTATTTATGTTCCACCGGCTTCTAGAAGATGATTCCTAAAGTGTAAAAACTTTAACTTTTCGTCCCAAATTTTAGGCATTCCTCTCTAACTAGAGCTTTTATATCTAAACCTCACATTCTCTCTAGGGCAAATCCTCTGCTAAATGAGGGAAAAAATTGTCAGCAGACCCATTAACGTCTATAGGAGATGCGGATTTCCTCTTCGAAAACACACCTGTCAAGATTATGGTAAATAGAAATTGCTCTGAAATCGAGCTTGCTGGCTTGAAAGTTGGACCCTTTCAAGAGGGAAAAGAATACGAAGTCAGGTTTTGGATAGCCCAAGAACTGAAGAAGGCTGGAATAGCACGTTTCCGTGAAGAAGAACTTTTAGATTTGGTGAAGCTTAACAAGATTCACTGGAAAGAAAGAGTTCAGTCTTTCCAACAAGTCGCCTCCTTACCCGAAGATTTTTACCCAAGACTACGACGTTACCTCGATGAATTAAGAAGCGGAGCCATAAAGAAACCTGAAAAAATGGGAGACTACGAAAAGGCCAGAGGGCTCTCCCACGACATAATCAACCTTAGACTGAAAAAGATAGTTTACCTCGCCTCATCACCAGCACAAACAAACCAAATTCTCGGAAACCTCACAAGAGAAGAACGCCTTGTCTACGAACGTTTATACGGGATTGTTTGTGAATGGAGAGCTAAGATTCTGAAAACAAGGGGAGGCAGTGAGTCTTGACAGAAGAAATAGTGGCAGCGGATCCACAGGAACGACTACAAGACTTTCTTAAATCAGATAAGTACCGTGAACGCCTTTCCCGAATGGCCATCGCTGGCAACACCTCCTTAACCATAGATTTTGAAGAACTTTTAGCAGTAGAAACAGCACTAGCAGAAAACATCCTAGAGAGGCCAGACGAATATTTGAAACACGCGAACAACGCCGCCTTGGCTCAACTACAGATAGAAGAACCCGAATACGCCGAAAGAGTTGCTGAAACAGTTGAAACCGTTACCGTCAGGTTTCGAGGTTTGCCAGAAACCACACCGCTACGAGCGTTAGGCTCTGAACACATCGGAAAACTTGTTATGGTGGAGGGCATCGTCGTTCGCGCCAGCCCAGCCAGACCACTCGTAATGCAAGCCGCCTTCAGATGTAAACGGTGTGGAACGGTCAGTCATATCCCTCAAAGCGGTCCATTCCTAACGGCCCCACCCGCATGCAGTGACCCAGCATGCAGAAGAAGAGGCCCCTTCGATTTCGTTCAGGAAGAATCAATGTTCATCGATTCCCAAGACATACGCACCCAAGAAAGACCAGAAGACCTTCCGCCGGGGCAGCTTCCACGTTCGTTAGACATAAAAATTCTTGGGAGAGACCTCGTTGACGTAGCGAGACCCGGCGACCACGTTTCCGTGGTCGGCGTCGTTCGCGCGGTTGCCCCAACCCTTCCGAGAGTTGGACAACTTCGATCCTTTAGACTGCATCTGGACACCAATTTTATTGATGTGGTGAGTAAAGAGCCTGAAACGGTGCTTATTTCGCCGGAGGAAGAGAAGGAAATACTTGAACTGGCAAAGGACCCTTGGGTTCACCGCAAAATTCTTCGCTCGTTAGCGCCCTCCATTTACGGTTATGAGCATATCAAAGAAGCCATAATGTACCTTCTCTTCGGGGGTGTTGCAAAACATTTCCCGGACATCACTATACGGGGAGACATGAACGTCCTTCTGGTAGGAGATCCGGGAACAGCCAAGTCGCAGCTTCTACAATACGTGGCGAAGATAGCTCCCCGAGGCTTATACACTTCCGGTCGCGGAACCACAGCCGCTGGCTTAACCGCAGCCGTGCTTCGTGAAAAGGCTGGGGGAATGACCCTTGAAGCTGGAGCATTGGTGTTGGCAGATAAGGGCGTCGCAGCCATAGATGAGATAGATAAGATGCGCCCTGAAGACAGAGTGGCTATACACGAAGCTATGGAACAGCATACGGTTTCTATTGCCAAGGGAGGCATCGTGGCAACTCTTAACGCTAGAACGGCCATCTTAGCTGCGGCTAACCCATCCTTAGGCAGATACGACCCCTATCGAACGGTCGCAGAGAACATAGCCCTCCCCGTCACTATTCTCTCAAGATTCGATCTCATCTTCATTTTGCGGGATGTGCCTGAAAAAGAACACGACGCAAAGATGACCGAACACATACTCGACCTTCACAGAACTGGCGTGGCGCCAGTTGAGCCTCCGATAGCGCCTGATCTGTTTCGAAAATACATCAGTTACGCCAAAAACATGAAGCCTGTCTTGACCAAAGAAGCTTTGGAACGCTTGAAAGATTTCTATTTAGCCATGCGGTCAGCCAGCGAAACTGAAGGGACGCCTATAGCTATAACCGCGCGGCAACTGGAATCTTTGGTTAGGGCGGCTGAGGCTAGGGCTCGTATGGCTCTTCGAAAAGAGGTTCTCGCCGAGGATGCTGAGACAGCCATTGCCATAATGAAGAGGTCGCTGGAAGAGGTTGGAATCGACGTTTCGTCACGCAAATTCGACATCGACATCATCATGACTGGAAAACCGAAAAGTATGCGCGATAAACTGTCGGTCATTCTGGGCCTCATTTCGAGTATGGAGAAAGAAACGGGAATGGTGGAGAAGACGAGACTTCTGGAGAGACTTCAAACCGAATATGACATCGCAAGTTCTGAAGCAGAGAGGCTAATAGGACAAATGTTGAAGGAAGGAACCCTCTTCTCACCTAAAAACGGATACCTCAAAAAGACCTAGCCAAAGGCGCACGCATTGAGAATTGAAGAACTACCGATACCAGAATCAGTAAAACAAGTTATTATTAGTTCGGGAATCACTGAACTTTACCCTCCGCAAGAGGAAGCCATACTCGCCGGAGCCCTAGAAGGAAAAAACCTTGTCTTGGCAAGTCCAACAGCCTCAGGCAAAACCCTCATCGCCGAACTCTGCGCCCTAAAACACATACTAGAACGAAACGGAAAAGTTCTCTACCTCAGCCCTCTACGAGCCTTAGCCAGCGAAAAATACGAGGAATTCAAGAAATACACGGTTATCAGAAAACGTGACGGAAGACGAGTCAGGGTAGGCATCAGCACTGGCGACTACGACAGCAGCGACCCATGGCTGGAAAAATTCGACATCATAGTCACCACAAACGAAAAAGCAGATTCGTTGTTGAGACACAGATCCCGCTGGGTAAACGAAATCTCCCTAGTAGTCGCCGACGAAGTACACCTACTAAACGACACCGAAAGAGGACCAACACTAGAAGTTGTCCTCGCCCGCCTCATACAAGTAAACCCAGACTCCCAAATCTTAGCCCTAAGCGCAACCATAAAAAACGCAGAAGAAGCCGCTGAATGGCTAAAAGCCATCTCCGTCACAACAGAATGGAGACCAGTCACCCTCAGAGAAGGCGTGCTTCTACACAACGAAGTTCATTTCAAAGATGGAGGCGCTCTCAAAATAGAAAAAGCCGCCAAAAACCCAGCCATGAACCTAGCCTTATACACAGTAAAATCCGGCGGCCAAGCCCTAATTTTCGCAGGGACACGCAGAAACTCGGTGAACCTAGCTAGGAGGGCAGCAGCGAATATGAAAGCCCTCATATCTAAGCCCATGAAACGTTCCCTAACACGAATCGCCGAACAAATTCTCGGAACAGGTGAAAGAACAAGAATCAGCGAGTCGCTAGCTGAGCTTGTTAATCATGGAACAGCTTTTCACCACGCTGGATTAGGCGGCAGCCACAGAAAGATAATTGAAGACGCCTTCAGAGATGGAAAAATCAAAGTCATAACCGCCACCCCCACCCTAGCCTTCGGAGTAAACTTGCCAGCAAGAATGGTGGTCATCCACGATTATAGGCGGTACGAACCTGGATATGGCTACTACCCCATCACAGTGCTCGAGTATAAACAGATGGCTGGACGAGCTGGAAGACCCCGTTACGACAAAGTTGGAGAAGCTTTGCTCATAGCCAGAAACGAAGACGAACGCGACTACCTCATGGAAAGCTACGTTCTCTCCGAATCAGAAAGAATATGGTCAAAGCTGGCGGTGGAAAGAATCCTCAGATCCCACGTTTTAGCCACAATAGCAGCAGACTTCGCCCACACCGAACAGGGAATCTACGACTTCTTCGGCAAAACCTTCTACGCGTATCAATATGACCCACGAGCTATAAAGGGAGTTACCACAAGAATTCTGAAGTTTCTCTACGAAGAAAAAATGATCGAAGTAAGCGGCGAAAGCGTTTACGCCACTAGGTTTGGGAGAAGAGTCTCCGAACTCTACATAGACCCTGTCTCGGCGGTTATAATTCGAGAAGCCCTTCTAAGCCGCGCACCAAGGCTCACCGACATAAGCTTTCTCCAAATGGTCGCCCGCACACCAGACATGTTTCCGAAGCTTCGCCCCTACTCAAGGGAAATAGATAACCTCGCCTTGTTCGTTGATGAACATCGAGAAGAGTTTATGTTTGAGGTGCCAGACGAGTGGACGGATAGAATCACCTACGAAGAATTTCTTGGAGAAGCCAAGCTGGCTTGGGTAATGAACGCATGGATAGAAGAAACAACCGAAGACGAAGCCATCGAGAAGTTTCGCGTTCAGCCCGGCGACCTCTACCGCCTCATCGCAACATCAAAATGGCTTCTTTACGCCTCCCACGAACTAGCCTCCCTCTTCAACCACAAAGATCTTCTTCCACACCTCGCCGAACTCATGGAAAGAACTGAAAAGGGAGTGAAAGCCGAGCTGCTTCCACTCGTCAGGCTGGAGAGAATCGGAAGAGTGCGAGCACGCATCCTCTACAACTCAGGCCTAAAAACCCTCACAGACCTCAAAAAGGCTCGCCTAGAAAGATTAACCAGTCTGCCCCTAATTGGCCCCAAACTCGCCAAGAAAATAAAAGAACAAGTAGGCGGATTCGTCAAAGCAGAAGAATGGGAAAAACTGAAGAAAAAAGAAGGTGCAGACCAACGAGCCATAACCGAATACTAGTCTGCTAACCCCCTAGCCTTTCTTTCATGTTTTGTCTTCTTCACAACCAGATCAACTTGCTTTAAGGCAGTACCCAAGTAATTTCGCGGATCCAACGCTTCACCAATCTCTCTTTCGCTCAACATTTTCCGCACGGTACCCTTTTCAACAAGAATTTCTTTTAAGGGCCGTTTTTCAACATCGCTTTTTATCGCTAAGCCCCGAACTAGTTCATGAGCCTCTTGACGATCCGTACCCTTTCTCGCCAAAGCCAACATAACTGCCTCCGACATCATTCGCCCCTGCGTTAACTCCATGTTTTCTAGCATTCTTCGTTCGTCAACTTGCAAACCTGTCAAAACGTTTGTCATCAAGACTAACATGTAATCGATGAGGATGCATGCTTCTGGGATTATGAACCGTTCAGTAGACGATTGGGTTAGGTCTCGTTCATGCCATGTTGAAATGTTTTCCAGAGCTGGCATAACAAGGCTTCTCATAATCTTTGCAAGTCCGCAAATCCTTTCACAGACCATTGGATTGCGTTTGTGAGGCATCGTTGAACTGCCAACCTGCTTCTCCACTTCAAAGGGCTCAAAAACTTCTCCTATTTCCGGCCTCTGCAATTCTCGAATTTCAGTGGCCACATTATCCAACGTAGACGCGATTATGGCTAGAACGCATATGAATTCGGCATAACGATCCCTTTGCACGATTTGCGTGGAAATCTCTGCTGGTTTGATGCCCAATCTTTTCATAGTAAGCTCCTGTATCTTCAGCGCGTGTGGACCGAAGCCGGCTTGGGTTCCGACGGCGCCACTCATCTTTCCAATTAATAGGCGCTCTCTACAATCTTGGAGGCGTTGAAGGTGTCTAGCCGCTTCTCTCGCCCAGACAGCGAATTTGAATCCTAACGTGGTGGGTAAGGCGTGCTGGCCGTGAGTCCGACCCATCATCATTGTTTCCCTGTATTGTTCCGCTCTCTTAATCCGAACCAACTCTAAGTCGCTCAGTCTTTTTTCAATTAAATTCAGAGCTTCTTTCAGTTGAAGGGCAGTTGCCGTGTCCAGAATGTCAGAGCTTGTGGCTCCGAGGTGAACGTAGGCTCCGCTTGGTCCACAGACTTCAGCCAATGCTCGAACCAGCGCCATTACGTCATGCTTGATTTCTCGTTCAATTTCTTTCACGCGACGCAACTTAACATGCTTTGTCGAAGCCCGCTCCACAATCTTCTCAGCATCTCGTTTTGGAATCTCTCCAACTTCGCCGTGTGCCCAAGCCAAGGCAGCTTCCACCTCCAACATCCTTTGAAGCCTGTTCTCTTCGTCAAAAATTCTCCTCATTTCAGGCGTTCCATAACGACCTGTGTCGATTGGAAGAATAGGCAACACCGCTATCCTCCGGAAACGATACATAAGTGTATTAAACTAAGCTTTACCAGTTTCGCTGATTAAAGTATCCTTCGACGGAGATTTCTGAGCATGGGCGCAATAGCAGCTGCTGTGAACAAGAAAGGAAAAAATGCTGTTCCTACGGTAGTTGCCATGCTCAAGGAGTTAACACATAGAGGAGTTGACGCCCACGGAGTTGCCACGCCGAACTCAGCAATAACAGCCAAATCAATCGAGGAAATAGCCGTCAAAAACGTTAGTTCAAGCGTTGCCTTGGGGCATAACCTTTCTCGCGTCTTCTCGAGAGATCAACCGCAGCCAGTTCAAGGTGATGGTTTCACGCTCGTTTTCGAAGGCCGGTTGTTTCCCTCCCCCAGCTTACCAGAAGTTAACGAAGTTGCTGAAAAGCTTGGACCTGATCCCCAGAGAAACGTTGGCCGTCTTATTGAGAAGTTTGAGGGGTCCTATGTCTTTGCCATCGCAATTCCCAACGAAAT
>Ga0224506_10001823_pt1 | contig 14963 bp, 14 predicted proteins | sample SF_Jan12_sed_USG_2_FD_169108 | JGI IMG/M metagenome (GOLD analysis project Ga0224506, IMG submission 169108) | Sediment microbial communities from San Francisco Bay, California, United States - SF_Jan12_sed_USGS_8_1 | ecosystem: Environmental > Aquatic > Marine > Sediment | place: USA... | reverse complement strand
CGCGAAACTAGCGAGGTGCATGGTGAACCTAGCTCAACCCAAGAAAGATGACTTGCTGTTGGATCCCTTCTGTGGAACCGCCAGCATACTTGTGGAGGCTTGGCTTATAGGATGCCACGTGGTAGGATTCGATGTGCAACCCCATATGGTGAGGGGAAGTCTACAAAACCTTCTACATTATGGTGTGAAACTAGAGGGAATAGCTGTTGCAGACGCTCGCCATCTCCCGGTGGTTAGGGTTGACTGCATTGTTACAGACCCTCCTTACGGTAGATCAGCAACTACGCTTGGATGGGGCACCCGGCAAATAGTTGAAGATTTTTTGTCAACCATTGAGGACATGCTTCCTAAGGGGAGAAAAATTTGCATGGCATCCCCAAAATCAATAAGAATAGGCAAGATTGGTAAGGAGTTAGGGTTCAAACACGTAGAATCGCATTTTGTATACGTGCACAGAAACCTAACGAGAGAAATAGCCGTCTTTGAGAGAACTTGAAACGAACGTCCCGTTCTTTTCAGTCAAATTATTTCTTAAGTTTTTCAAGGAAAACGTGACGTTGAGCCAGGGCTGAAAGGGCCCTCGCAGCCCTTTTCGGTGTTGGGTAAACCGGTAGCCCCCTTTTTGTCCAAGGGATAGTGTCTAACCCTTTAGTTGGGTGGGGCGGTACGCAGACTACTGGTTTCCTAACTTTCTCCCTAGTCTTTGCTAACACTGAAAGATAATTTTCACCATACGGTTCGTAGGAAAAGATCATAAAGGCATCAACAGCCCTAGACATGATTTCAATCATCTGTGGGTGAATACTAGGCGCTTGCCCCAAGGGAAGCCATACCGTGTCCACCGGGTTAGAAACCCCTGAAAAGGGGGGAATTACCCCCCTCAAGAGATCTTTTAGCTCCAGTCGCGTCTCTTCCGGCAAGTTTGCAACCTTAAGGCCAAGGGTTTCACAGGCGTCTGCGGCGGCAACTCCGGCGCCTCCGGCTCCAACTATTATTCCAACTTTGTTTCCCTTCGGTAAATATGGAGATTTAAAAGCTATTAATAGGTCGAGTAGTTCTTCGATTCCTTGCGCTGTGATGATTCCTGTTTGCTTGAAGGCGGTTTCGTGGATTGTGTGGTCGCCTGCTAATGATCCTGTGTGGGATGTTATGGCTTTGGTTCCAGCTCCTGTTCTTCCAGCCTTCCAGATTATGATGGGCTTCTTTCTTGAAATTTTCTTCGCCACGTCGATGAGGTCTCGTCCTCTTTTCACTCCTTCGAGATACGCAGAAATGATGCTTGTTTTAGGGTCTGAGCCAAGATATTCGAGGAAGTCAAGGAATGTTAGGTCAGATTGATTTCCGATGCTTAAAACTTTGCTGAAGCGGAGTCCCCGTTCATAACCTATGAGCATAACGTGCTCACAAACCCAACCGCTTTGGGCAACATGGGCAACGTCTCCACTCTCTTCGGTTAACCCTCCAATATAGGGTACAACCGTGTTAAATCCTGTTTCGGGACAGTATATGCCCATGCAGTTTGGGCCAATAATGCGGGACCCTCCCCTTCTAGCAACTTGCATCATCTTTTCTTCGATCTCCTTACCTTCAGAGCCCATTTCTCCAAAGCCAGCGGCGTGAACCACAATGAATTTAACTCCTTTTTTGGAGCAATCTTCAACGGCCTTTAGCGTAACCGAGGCGGGTATCGCAATTACGGCCAAATCAATTTCCTTTGGAATATCCAACACGCTTGGATACACTTTGAGGCTTCGGATTTCTCCACCCCTTGGATTAACCAAGAACAACTCGCTTTTCAGTCCGCAGTCAATAAAGCTGTTTAGAAACATTCCTCCGGATTTCAATTCGTTTTCCGAGGCGCCAATTAGAGCCACCGTTCTCGGATTAAATACCAAATCCAATGACGCGGGATTTACCTTCGCCACATCCTTGAAGATTCCTTTCTCCTCCTTTTCTTCCCGTATCTTTATAGCTAGTTGAGACGAAACAAGGTATGCCATTTCTAATAAAAGTAACGAACTTGGAAGGGGTACCCATAAAACTGCACATAGCATACTTTTATACGAGCGTGCAAAAAGTTGACAGACTTGCGTGTAATCTTTCTCGGAACCGCAGGAAGCATTCCAACTCCTCAAAGAGGGTTACCAGCCATCGCAATTCGAAGAAAAAACGAACTCCTCCTCTTCGACTGCGGCGAAGGCATCCAGAGACAGATGATTCAAGCTGGCGTAGGCTTTCATCGAAAAACAAAGGTTTTCGTCACCCACATGCACGGAGACCACATGCTTGGTTTACCTGGGCTTTTTCAAACCATGTCTCTGCTGGATAGGGAGAAAAAACTGGAGGTCTACGGGCCAGCAGGAATCATAGCGTTTGTGGAGGCAATAAAGCAAACGGTTCATTTCACCCTCACCTTTCCCCTTGAAGTCTCTGAAATAAAAGAAGCCGGCGTCGTATGTGCGGAAAAAGAATATGAAGTGCACGCCACTTGGGCCGACCATGTGACTCCTAGCTTAGCTTACGCGTTAATAGAGAAGCTGCGACCTGGAAGGTTTCATCCGGAGAAGGCTGAGTCTCTCGGAGTTCCTGAGGGCCCATCATGGTCAAAGCTTCAACGCGGTTCAGTGATTAATCTTCCAAATGGGCGAATGGTAAGGCCGGAAGAGGTTTTGGGGCCTCCTCGTCCCGGAAGGAAGATCGTATACACGGGGGACACTAGACCGTCAAAAAATCTCGTAAAATTCGCTGAAAACGCAGACTTGCTGATCCATGACGCCACCTTTGACGACGAATTATGGGAAAGGGCTCGTGAAGACGGTCACTCCACGCCTAGTCAAGCAGCGGAGACTGCGAAAAAAGCGGGGGCAAAATGGCTGGTTTTGACTCACGTTAGTGCGCGGTATAAGGATCCGAGTTTATTGCTGGAACAGGCAAGGAAGATTTTCCCTAGCGTGGACTTGGCTGAAGATTTTATGAAGATAGACCTTCCTCTCTTGGAAGCTTAAGCAAAAAGTTTGCGTAAAGTTTGAAGGCTTTCTTCTACGTATTCTATGGATTCCAACATGATGACGTTGCTATACTTGGCCTTCTTGATTTCTTTCGCAACACTTTTCCAATCGATGTTTCCGTATCCTATTCCAAGATGCAAGTCATGGGTTCCATCGTTGTCGCTCACGTGCATGTGGACGATTTTTTCAGAGAACTGCCTAATGAAATCTTGAATTTGGCGATTTAAGTTGGCGTGCGCTACGTCGAGCACCATTCCTATATCGTCGTCAAGTTCACCGTAGAAACGGGAAAAGTCTTGTATGTTTTTCATGACAAAGGGATACGGCTCCGGAACATTCTCAATGGCTATTTCAACGCCCTCCTTTCTGGCAATCTTTAACAAGGTGCGTACAGAATCCAAGTTCAGTTGCCAATCACGTCCAGGATAAAAGTGGCTGACACCGGTTTGTAGGCCGGGATGAAACAACCACAATCGGCAATCAAGTTGACCCGCGTAAAAAATGGATTTTTCCAGGCGCTTCAAAATAGTCCGGCGCAAAACTGGGCTGGGAACCGCTATGTTTATTCCCGCAAAAGGTGCATGAACTACAAAGTCCAGATCGCGCGCCTCAGTCATCCTTTTCAAGCTTTTAATCCGCCTGTTGTCAAGGGCGTGCGAGCCCTCGTCAACGATCTCTACGTGACGTACATCAACTTCACGAAGGTGTTTCAAGAGGGAGGGAAAAGATTCTCCGAGACAGAAGAGCGTGGATAAGCCAATCTCCGGTTTGGGCACGTTGACCACGACAAACATGCTTACTTTTGTTATCTAGAGAAAGTTTCTCTTAGCGAACAGGGCTAATAAACGCTTTGGCAAATCGCAACTGTTAGGTTGTTTTTGGCGCAAGCCATTCAATGAGTTCTCGGGGGTTGTCGCATCGGATTTGAACTTTGATGGGTCCTAAAGGGGATTCTGCCACGGGTTTTGAAAATGAAATGTGTCCCGCGTAAGCGACTTGCTTGTTCAGATAGAAGACTATCGATTTCTCGCCTAACCCATCAAATAAAACGCCTCGGGTAGCGTCACGAATCCTCTCTCTGCGAAGCAGATTATAGAGTTTTGTGAGCCTGTTGATGCCCTTGGTTCTCGCCGTAAGCAAGCTTCCCCAGCGTTTGGTTTCAACTTCAAACTCCACGCTTCCAAAGATGTTTTCCACGGCCCTCTTAACTTTCTCCAGGTCCTCGGTGGGATTGGCTTCGACCTCCACGTGAACGTCTACTTCATCCATTTCTCCAGCGCCTCCTTCAAGACTTCCCGCGTTTTCCTTTTCAATTGAGCCTTCGACCCTTCGTTCACTATCATCTGATCAGCGGTTGCAATGGCGGCTCCTATGCCGACGCTGAGTTCTCGCAAATCCCGTTCCCTAAAGGTTTCCCAACGCTTGGGGTCGTCGCTCCGCTTTCTTTGAAATAGACGCCGGAATCTAGTTTCAGGCGATGCGTGGATGGCAATTAAGGTGAAGTTTGGAAAGTGTTTCTTGAATTCGTCTACTTCATGTAGGCTCCGGATGCCCTCGACAACAACTTTCTCTTTCATCTTCTCCATTTTCGGTATACATCGCTTAGCTATGGCAGCTGGTCCCTCCTCCTCTCTAAGTTTGAGCATAATCATGCCTAGGTTTTCCGGTGTTGGTTTAAGGTTCCTTCGTTTGGCTTCCTCCCTAATTTCGTCTCCCATCACCACTATAGGATAGCCCATTGTCTGAACGATCTCCCTAACAGTACCCTTTCCAGCGCCAGGCATTCCAGCCACGCCCAAGACGATTCTTTCTTTCATTAGCGTTATCTCTCCGTCGTCCTCCATGCTGTATAACCTTAAGTTAGAAGTTATAAAACCAAAGTCTACTAGCGTGCGCATTTAAACCTATTCACTGCAAAAAATGTCAAATTTTGGACATATATCGAGGTTAGAAATAATTGATATATTAAGACATAAGATATGCTGTAACGTGTCGGCTGTGATAATATGGAGCATGTAGAATATCCAAACCGAGGCGACTTTTTGGAGTGTGAGAACTGTAACGTCAAGGTTATTTTCACAGAATCCAGTTTGAAGGAAAGGAGAAAACGACTAATCGATTTTCTGGAAGCACATCTTGCTACCTGCTATCAGAGACGCTAGGAAAGTAAATAATCCGGTCATTCCTCTTCGTCTTCATCGTTGCTATGCATACTTTTCAGGTTCAAAATTTGTCTAGTCATGCGCGCGCGTGCGAATCATGAACGAGTAATATTGAAATTCTTCATATTCCCTTTTTCGAAATAATGCTTATCTCAATTATCACGGTTCCTTCATGTAAAATGCACTGGATTGGAACCAACAGTGAGTCAAAAAAGTTTTGATGAAGTTAAGAATGCGTTGAGGAAGACTATTCACACCTTGATTGACCTTGATTTTGAAGACGGTAAACTTGACGAAGCCATCAAAAACTTCTTAGAAGCCGAAAAACTTCAAATAAACCTAACGTTCCACCTGCACCCAAATGATGTTATTTTTATCAGGAACTTGACTGATGAGAAAGTTCCCCGAAGGATATTAAGCAGAGTTAAGAAGTTGAGACGTAACCAAGGCTGGTAGCAGCTTCTTTTACCCTTTGAACCGGCGTATTCGTTTGAATTAGGTAGTTTCTAGGATTCCTTGTCTAATTGTCCCTTGTGGGGGAAAGTAGCCACTGGGAAGGCGTCAATCACACCCGGAATTTGACTTATTTTTTTGTTTATGAATTCTATGGCTTGTGTAGAGTTGTTGGAGCTAAACCAAATAGCTACGTGCCAAGTTCCGAAAATGTTCATTGTATAGTTTAGGTCAACCCCTGGGCTTGGATTTCTGGGTAGTTTCCTTACAGCATCGATTGTTTCCAACAGTTTCGCCTTGCTGAGTCGAAGAAGAAGCAGATATTCTGACATACGATTCCTAACCTCCGTTTCGGAATTATAATTGGAACAGAATTGTTTTTAATTTTATGAACGGCCAATAATGACCCAAAATATGCGCGCGCGGCAACTGGAAAATGTCTTCCTAAAAGTTATCAAAATGGTGCACGTGAAAGAATATATTAATTAAAATAGATTTGCTAGAATTAGCAAGAGGACTTGTCATGTCTGAGACTATTCGAAGTTTCATCGCTTTCGACATCGACAATGAACTGGTAGTTAGACGACTGTCCGAGGTTCAAGGCATGCTTGTTAATACAGGCGCCGATTTGAAACTGGTTAAGCCTCAAAACATTCATGTAACCATGCGATTCCTAGGAAACATATCCCTACCCATGGTGGACTTGATTCATAAAGAGATGAAACAAATTTTCTTCGCTCCCTTTGACATAGAACTCAGAGGCTTAGGCGCTTTTCCCAGTTTAAGATATGCCCGCGTTGTTTGGACTGGAATCCGGAAGGGCGCCGACGAGCTTGTGAACGTTTTTAATCAGTTAGAACCTCGCCTCAGAAGACTGGACTTCAAACCAGACAGTAAAGGCTTCAGCCCCCACCTAACAATCGCTCGCGTAAGAACGGGAAGACACAAAGCCGAACTTGTCAGATGCGTCGAGGACCTGGCAGATTACGAGTTTGGCGTCATTAATGCTGACTATTTAAGGCTTAAGAAAAGCGTTTTAACACCGAAAGGCCCCATTTATACAACTTTAAGAGAGGTTCGTGGCGGCCAAAAAACTAACACAGAGAAAAACTCCTAGTGGTGGATCATGACCCCTCTTCTTGAAGAGATCTGTGTCGACGTTCTTAAGCGAATTACTCCAAGCCGTAAAAAGAGAGAGCATATTCACACGTTGGCAAAGGAGTTGACCCAGAAGGTGAGAGAGGCAGCGGAGGATGCGGGAGTAGAAGCCGAGGTCCGGGTGGAAGGATCTGTTGCGAAGGATACATGGCTTAGCGAGGAACCGGACATTGACATCTTTATGCGCGTGCCAACCACAATGCCCCGTGAAGCCTTCGGAACCAACTGTCTAGAAATCGCAAGAAAAGCCACTGAGGGCTTCAAACACATCGAAAGATTTGCAGAGCATCCCTATCTAGAGGCCATAATTGATGAGGTTCGAGTAAACATAGTGCCGTGTTACCGAGTAAAGCGGGGTGAATGGATCAGCGCTACGGATCGGACGCCTTTCCACACAGACTATGTTAAGCCCCTCTTAGATGAACGGAAGTGTGGAGAGGTAAGGCTTTTAAAAAGGTTCATGAAGGGCGTAGGCGTTTATGGAGCAGAAATAAAAGTTGGAGGCTTCAGCGGATACCTTTGCGAGCTTCTCACCCTCAACTATGGATCCTTCGTTGAAGTTTTGAAATCAGCTGCAGACTGGAAAGAAAAAACGCTCATCGATTACGAGGGCTATTACAAAGAAAGAGAGAAAGAGGCAGAGAAAATTTTTGAAGAACCACTCGTGATAGTGGATCCCGTAGACAAGGGAAGAAACGCCGCGGCTGCCGTTAGAAAAGAAAGATTAGAAGAGTTCGTTGCCGCAGCCAGGGCATTTCTCAAAACTTCGCACATGAAATTCTTTTATCCGCAGAAGATAGAAGCCCTCGACGCCAAAAGGCTTGTTCGCACCATCAAAGCTCGCGGATCAGCCATCGTGTTTGTAAAATTTGGAAAAGTCACCGCAGTGCCGGATGTTCTTTGGGGGCAACTCTATAAGTCTCGGAGGTCGTTGCGAAAAATGCTTCAACAGCACGACTTCAATGTTATGCGTGACTGTGTGTGGAGCAATGAAGAAAACCTAAACGTGTTCATCTTTGAGGTGAAAAGCCGTTTTCTTCCGCTTATAAAAAAGCATCTTGGTCCGCCCCTTAGGAAGAAGGTGGAGTGTGAGAAGTTTTTGCAAAAGCATCTCGGAGCAGTGCACACGATTTCTGGACCGCGCGTGGAAGCAGGACGTTGGGTGGCTGAAATAAAAAGGAAATATACAGATGCGGTAGATTTGCTGCTTGAAAAATTGGGAGATGGTGGAAGGCGTGTTGGCGTAGCGGATCTGATTTCTAAAGCTGTTGCTAACTCGGTGGAAGTTTTAGTGAACGAGGAAGTATTGACGCTGTATTCGTCTAGCCGCGAGTTCGCGAAGTTTCTGACAGAATATCTTGAAGGAAAGCCTAGATGGCTTATGTAAAACAGCTCTTGTTAAGAGAAGATTCTTCGGTAATCGAAGTCGTCTTTTAAGAGTAGATCTTTGTACTTCGTGACGTCTATTTCTTGGTCCATCAATTTCTTTATCGACGTAACGCCCTTTCTATCTCCTAAAATTATGGCTCCGACGATTTTCCCCTGTTCAAAAACGATTTTCTTGTAGACGCCCTTTTCCTTGTCGATTTTCTTGATCTCTTCGTACTGAGGCCCCTCTGGATTCACCAGTCCCATCGAAGTTAGGTCTACGCCAACAATCTTTAATGTGTTGGATGGAATCGTGCCTTTATAGACCTGCTTTTCCTTTTCCAACATGTTTATGGTCGCTATCTTTGCTTGTTCCATGGCTGCTGGGATTATGCCGTAGACTCTTCCATCAAATTCAGCTATGTCTCCAGCAGCATACACGTCGTTGACACTGGTTTGCAGATATTCATCCACAACGACTCCTTTGTCTACTCTAATTCCCGGTTCTATAGCTAAATCTGTGTTGGACCTCACTCCCGCAGAAATCAAAACGAGGTTACCCGAAAATTCTTTTCCATTATTAAGTAAAATGCCAGAAACCATTTTTTTGCCTAAAATTTCCTCTGTTTTGACGCCTAACACAATGTTTATGCCGCGTCTTTCAATTCGGTCTTTCAAAATCGTTGCTCCATCTTGATCGAGTTGCCTTGGCAACAGTCTTGGAAAGATTTCTACGACTTCAACTTGCTGGCCGAGTTTTCTTAAGGATGCGGCAAATTCTAAGCCTAGAAGTCCGCCTCCGATGATAATGGCTTTCCTTGTTTTCTTCGTGTATTCCTTTATGGTTAGAGCGTCTTTGATAGAGCGGAGGCTGAAAACACCGGTTTTTTCTACGCCTTTTATGGGTGGTACAAATGGATGTGCTCCGTTTGCTAAGAGAAGTTTGTCGTACTTTACCCTTGAGCGATCTTCTAATAGAAGTTCCTTCCTAGCGGTCTCGATGCCCAATACTTTCTTGTTCAAGTGGACCTTAATACGTCTCTTTTCATACCACTCCTCAGAAAACATGTAAATTTCTCGGGGTTCCGCTTCCCCAGATAGAACCTCGTATAGCCTCGGACGAGGATAGTACAAGTGATTTTCATTAGTGTAGACGGAGATCTTGGCTTTGGGATCGTTTTCCCTTATGGTTCTGGCTGCTGTGACGCCAGCTACTCCACTTCCGACAATAACTACGTGCATTGCGATGCTTCCAGGTTGTATTATAACTTGCCAAAAGCGTATTTATCGGTATGCTTGGTTAGGGTGCTATCCAGAATATCGTCTTATCTTTCCCGAGTGGACACCATACCGACTAGAAATGTAAAAACGAGAACTAAAAGGATTCCTGCCAGACCGCTTGCCAGCGTGGAAAAATAGGGGTTTTCTATTGCTGTGAGGCTATAGTCAGACATTAGTCCATGCCAAAGACCATCCGGTTCTTCGATACCCGCGTTTTGAGCCACCGTTTCAAGACCATCCGGGTAAGCTGAAGCGAAGGGCAAGAGTATAGCTAGGCCAACAATTACGGCAAGCAACACTTTTGCAGAGTCCTTCATCGGATATCCCATCCTAGAATGGCGAGTCCATTGAGAACCGCGGGTCGAAGGCGGACAAGTTGTGAAATTAGGGAAGTTGTTATGGCAGCTTCGCCGCGCGTGCGAAGAAGCGTTTGATGGGATCGCTTCCACAAAGAGTGTTTTCAAATTTCAGGGCATGTGGCGTTGGCTTGAACGTGTATATGCCTCTGGTCTGAAGCATGCACAGATACCTCAATTGTGCTGGAAGAAATGTCGGCAACGAATGATATGAAATAGGTTCCGTTACCATAATCGGTGATTGTGTAGTTGTTCTGTGGACCCGGGGTTAACCAATCGTCCAAATTCTTGTAATACAGCGTGAGGTTCTCAGCCAAGGCAGGTTTTCCTTCGTTTAGCAGATTGCATGTAACGTTAACTTGTTTGCTGCTACCTTGCATTTGTTTGTATGTGCCTTGGATCAAAATAGTCGTGGTCGTATTTATTGCATATTTAAGGTTGACATCTGTCCCTCGATCCAGCACTTGAAGGGTGAAGTTTGCGTAGGCTCCTAAAACTCCGAGTCCACCTGTTCCCCAAAAAATCCAAACGCCCGATGAGTAAGGGGTAACCTCCATGAGCGTAAAGTTTAGGATGCACTTTCCAAACTGGTACCGACTTCCAACGAAAGAAGACCATCTTTCGAGGTTGTTTCCAAGAGTCTGGCTTGTTCCTCCTTGGGAAACGTTTGTTAGGGACCCAATTACAACATGTTTAGAACCCGCTTCAACAGCCAAAATGAAATCGGTAAAGGAATTTTGGTTCCCTTCATCCAAGGCTTTTCCTAAGTCGTAAACGTAAAGTTCGGTTGACAATAACAGCAGGGCTATGACGAGAACGCCTACCAGAAGAACCTGCCCTGAACAGCCTCTTTTATTCATTTTTTTCACCCCGCGAAGGCCAACTGTAACCGAACTAAATAAAAAGGGCACCCTGAACTTTGACTGGCGCATGGATATTCAACGGAAACCACCTTTTGACCCTTCAATCCGTTGCCTACCGTGAAATCATTGATTTGTTGCATTGCATCATCATAAATTGTAACGTTGTACGAAACGCCGACGGGCAACAAGATTTCAAGATTCTCTCCTATGGCCGTCCAATTTCTTTCATCGATCAACTTTCCAAGAGTGCCGTCGCTATCCAGTGCTATCAAAGCTTGCATTCCTGAGGTTGACAATGATTTTTCATCATTGAAATTCGTTGGTGGAGAAAACGTTATGGAGATGATTGAAGCCGAGAATATAGTTAGAACTGCCAAAAAGGCTTCCAACATTCTGATTTGCCCTTTTTTGTTGAACATAACTATCGAGGCCCCACAAATTTTATGGTGAATTCGTAAAGAGCCAAGTTTACGTTCACGATAAAGGTCAACGAAACAATTTTCGCCGCGGCGTCCAAGCCACTTAGGTCAGCCCCCATTTCTATTGGAAGTTGAGGATATGACACCCACTCGGCAAAGATTGATGATCCATTGGATCCTGTGATCACCATTATCATGGGACTTGCACCCAGAAGGCGAGGAAAACTGTATTCCGCCGTTTGATTGTCTTCGGCAATCTGAGTCATTTCAAAAGTGTAGTTGTAGGTAAAGACTTGTGCTCTCAAAACTTCTTGGTTAGGGTATGAAAAAGATACGTTCAACGTGTAATTTAGAGGGTTTAATCTCATGAAAGTACCGTTGGGCTTGGGGATCGATGATTTATGGCTGAAGGAATAAACGTTGAAAGCCACAATCTGGGTTTCAATTTTGGCAAAAGATATGAGAAGCGCTGTCCCGTTGGCCGAGTTTGGAATGGTAACACTCACGGAACCATTGCCACTAGATGAGGTTGACGAAAGCACGTTATCAACGTAATCTTTCGAAATGACATAGCAACTCAGCTGAGCTGAAATCGGCAACCCTGATTTCTTTGTCGTAATTTCAAAGGTGTACGTCGTTTCGTTTTCTTCTGTTGAATTTGAAACCAAATCTACAGAAAGGCCAAACAGGGGCTCGACCTCTATTCTTAAAGCAACGTCACGAACTCCAAAGGCTTCTAGAATCTGAGGATAAGTTATGGAGTAGGCGTTTTCACCGTTTAGTCGTGAAACCTTGTCGACATCAAGTTGGTAAGGGTGTGAAGAGTTTTCCAAGGCCAAGCCAAAACTACTCGGAACCACCTCTGGCGTTGATCCCCAGTTTGGGGGCGTTCCAGGGTTTAGAAGAATATACTTGGCAAGCTGCTGGTAGCGTTCAACATCGTTTTTGTGGGAAAGTTCGTTTAGGTATGGATTCAAAGTTATCGACGTGATAGCCATGGCCGACGAAGCTAGAACAATCATAATGGAACAAGCTAGAATAGTGTCTATGGAGGAGGCCGGCATCTACAACATCCCTACCATGAGACCTGTCAGGAACTTCTCAGAAACCAGGAGCGATAGGTAACAGGCGATTACGAGAATTGCGGAGTATTTGAAACCCGCTGCGAAGGTTCCTTCGCTGATTTTGCCTATGAAGAAGCCTGACAGCCAGCACTGGAAGATGATTCCAGCGGAGAAGATGTCTACCTGCGACTGTATCGTCACGAAGGGTGTTTCGGTCAAGCCGGGATAGGATATTTGGGTAAGGATGTAGATCATTGATGTGATGGTGATAGCCATCAAAATGGTCCAGATAAAGGATAGAATAATGTAAGGCTTAAGCGTGGCACGCTTGTTTTTTTCAATGTCTCTATTTTTCTCGCTGTATTCAGATAGGATCTCGAGGGCAGTTGTTGAACCTCCTCCAATCTCTATAGTTTCGACCAAAATCAAGAAGTCGACGAGCACTGGCCAACTTTGGATTTCCCTTTTAAGATTTCTGAAGATCTTTCTGAGAGAAACACCCCACTCAAGTTGATCTCTAATTAGCCTTAAATGTTCGGAAAACTTACCGTGCCCCTTCCTCTTTGTTGCATGTATAATGCTTTTCTCAGGTGAAAGCCCGGTCTTTCTGGCCTCAGTTACATCTCGGAGAAAACTTGGCATCCCATCTTCAGCTGCAAAGTTCGTTTTAGCAATTTTATAGTAACTTATTGCTGGAGGTATAGAAATGATCAGGAGGCAAAGTGATATCAGAATCGACAGGGGTAATAATTCTGTTATGAATTCCAGTGAGGGCACAAAGGCCACTCCGAGGACAAGAGCTACGGTACCAATTGTTGGAAATACTGCTCTATAGTAGGGTTCTTTGACATCAATGAAGGTACTCCTCTGCATCCTGTGGGCGATCCACATGAATACGAAAGAAATCAGCGGGGTCGCAAAGAAGATCAATACGTAAAGGTCTGTTGAAGTACTTGGAGAAGAGCCAATTTCTAAAGCAAAGGACGTTGAGTAGACTACTATGAGTAGAAGGTATATGCAGAGAGTTACAATCAGCATGACTGAATAGGCTTCAACCAGCGTTCCCAACTTCTCGATGGATCGGTTTTCAGCTGCACTCCGCATTTCGAAAATGGAACGTAACTTACTGTTAAGAAAGCTTACTAAGTTGCCGCCACTTTTTACCGCTGAAACATATCCTGCTAGAAAGTCGCGGTACAGTTTTGACTTTGTCTCATCTGCTTTTTTATACATGACAGTGAGTGTGTCGTATCCTAGGACCTCGACTTGCCGGACCACCTCCTCTGCCTCTTTTTTAATAGTTGGAAGAAGGTTGATGGAACGCATTTTTTTCCATCCTTCATAGAGGGTAATTCCGCTGGCTGCCATTACGGTGAAAATCATTGCGACGAAAGGAAGTTCATAGTCAATTTGGTCAGAATGTTTCCTCCGCAAAAAGCCGAAAAGACTGTTGATTATGTCTGATATGTTAAAGGATGGCAAGTTTTCACCGACTAGTTGTCTTGGAGATTTTTTCAGGCTGGAAACTGGAGCTGTAATAGTATTTGTTCAAGGTGTTGTTAAAACTACGATAATCTCTTATGTTCTGTTCCACCATTGAAAGCAACACTTCTTTGCGTCGTTCCAATTCATTCATCAATCTCTCCATGGAAACATTCAGGTTTCTCCCTATTTTCTTAAGCAAGAAACTGTTGGACAAGGTCTCCTGAAACGTATCGGAAGACTGGTCCCAAACGAATATGTCATGGATTGTGTTTGCGTTTTTTATCTCTGAAACACGAATGAATTTTCTACTAGACAATCGTTTCCTAGATCGATCAAAGATGGGTGATCTGACATGTTTTACCACAATTGTGCAGTTCATCAGTGACATTATCGCGGGTGGAATATTCATGGGTGGCTGGGTAAGTCTCTTAATGGCTGTCTCAACGTCCTCAGCGTGAATCGTGCAGAGTCCACCATGTCCTGTAGCTAGGGCTTGAAAGAGTACATAGGCTTCTTCTCCACGAATCTCCCCTACAATTATCAAATCTGGTCTGTGTCTCACAGCCGATTTAATGAGGCCAAATAAGGGTATTTCACCCTCGCTTTCAACTCCGAAACCCGAACGCGAAATGGTTGAGACCCAATTTTCATGGGGTAAGTTGATTTCAGCTACCTCTTCAACTGAGATTATTTTGTAGTTAGGGCGGATCAAGCAAGCAATAGCGTTCAATGATGTTGTTTTACCCGCACCAGTGGCTCCCATTATCATTAGAGACATTTTGTTTTCCACGAGTAGCCAAAGGTATGCGGCTATGTTTTCGTCGATTGTTTCGTTTTTTATCAAGTCAATTATGGTGAATGGGTCTTCACGGAATTTTCTGATAGTGAAACTTGTGCCAGCCGGTGTGACTTCTCTTCCATACGATACTGCTAGACGGTGTTTACCAGGCAAAGTGACATCGACGATTGGGAATGCGATGCTGACGTGTTTTCCCGACTTGTGAACGATTTTCATGATGAAGTCTGCTATTTCTTCTTCATCCGTGAAGTAAACGTTGGTTCTGATGTTCTCATATTTTCTATGCCACAAGAAAATGGGTCTGTTTACGCCGCTACAGCTGATGTCTTCAATGTAGGGGTCGAACATTAAAGGATCGATTTTTCCGTAGCCTGCAATATTCCGTTCCAAATAGTATGTGATCTTTTTTGTTCCTATGGGAGATGTTGTTCCAAGTATTTTTGGGTGTTTGGCCATTATCTTGGGAAGTTGTTTGTGGAAAGACTCGGTGAAACTTTCTTCTTCTTCAGGGGCTCTTAGATCGTATTCCAGGATGTTTTTTATTCTG
>Ga0224506_10001821_pt1 | contig 14974 bp, 14 predicted proteins | sample SF_Jan12_sed_USG_2_FD_169108 | JGI IMG/M metagenome (GOLD analysis project Ga0224506, IMG submission 169108) | Sediment microbial communities from San Francisco Bay, California, United States - SF_Jan12_sed_USGS_8_1 | ecosystem: Environmental > Aquatic > Marine > Sediment | place: USA... | reverse complement strand
TGCCTCACGGCTTGGCCCTTGCCATTTGCTAGTAGTTATCGTCTAATTGATGAATAGAAATTGGACGGTGATTTACCTACAGAGGACTTTCACCTCATTAGTTAATGCCCATGTCGGGCGTACACAATGCGCTCGTTGGGACGCTCCTGACGTCGCGCCCCACAGCTTAAACGTTCAATATCCAACAAAGGAGTGAAATATGAAACTAGGATGTTTTTCAATTAGTTTGTCTGTAAAAGATCTGAATAAATCTAAGTCCTTTTATGAGAAGCTTGGTTTTGAAGTGTTCGCAGGCAACGAATCACATGGGTACTTAATAATGAAGAATGGAGAAACAAACATCGGTCTATTCCAAGGGATGTTTGAAAACAACATTCTGACTTTTAATCCTGGATGGAATCAAAACGCGGAAATGATGGGTACATTTGATGATGTACGGGAATTACATCAGCAATTAAAATCGAACGGTATAGAAATAGTAGATGCCTCAATCAGTGGAGAAACTGGCCCATCCAGTTTTTCAGTGGTAGATCCCGACGGCAATCAGATTCTAATCGATCAGCATGTTTAAGAACACTAACAAGTCGTTTAAAGAGTGGACCGCCTCCTGCATCGGCGGCCCTTTAACTTCGCGTTATATTTTTCGAAGGCTAGGAGGTATTGATTAATGACGACGAACTACCAATTTAAACGGTTATGTGCCGGTAGGGATTATATAGCTGACAACTACCTCGATCCGTTCAGCTTATCCCGCGCTGCCAAAAGCTCGCATATGTCTCAGTATCATTTCTCACGTGTTTTTAAGAAACTCTATGGTGAAACACCGAATGAATTCTTGATTAGACTAAGGATTGAAAAAGCAAAGAAAATGCTTATTACAGAAAACTTGAGTGTCTCAGAAATTTGCGAACGAGTAGGTTATATTAGCCTTGGTAGCTTTTCTTCACTCTTTCTCAAGCAAGTGGGTATGCCACCGACTTTATATCGTCGCACTTTGTGGGCTTTGTCCAGCGAAACTTTTCATTTCCCATCGCAGATTATTCCTGCCTGTTATGCATATCATTTTCTCGGTAAATCGGCGAATTGAGCAATATTGGAGAAATATAGTCCTACCTCTATCGATAAAATAACAATAATTTAGCAACGAAGGATATAGAAATGATCAAATCAATAGCACACGTAACCGTATACGTTCTCAACCAGGAGCAAGCCCTAGATTTTTATAAAAACAAACTTGGATTTGAGATTGGCGACGACATGACGATAGAGGGAGGGTTCCGTTGGTTAACTGTTTACCCAAAGTCCCAACCAAAACTCCAGCTAGTATTGGCGGAACCTAAAGAGGGGCCAATGTTTACTAAGGATGCGTCTGAAAAAATACGCAGTCTGATTGAAGACGGCGCATTTGGGGTCGGTGTATTTGAAACAGATGATTGCCAAAAAACGTATGATGAACTTGTTGCTAAAGGTGTTGAATTTACCCAAGCACCTACAGAACAGCTTTATGGTGTTGAGGCTATGGGTAAAGACAACTCTGGTAATTGGTTTAGTTTGGTTCAGCAAGCCAAGTAAAATATAACAATTTACTTGAGAGAGACTTGCTCTCTGCGGTGTTTGGTTTGTGGCGAATGCCACAAGCCTTACACCGCTACGGTAAGTTCCTCAGCTTGAGCGTTATACATTTTTTTGCAATATAGGCTTTTTTTGTGAAGTGCAGACCTAAGGCATTTTATTTGACATCAATCCTCCTCGTCGTGCTGCTATTCCTCATGTCTTGTGCGAATGAGGAGAGCATGAGCGAGTCGGAGTCCATAGAGTTCCTTGAAAAATATTTTGTGTATAGAAACGCGATGAGTTCCATAAGCGGTGTTGTTCGCAAGTCTGGGTTTCAGGGCGCAACTGAGGTAGTGAAATCTATAGAATTTAGGTAGCCTGAAACAATGATGGCTTCTGATTGGCTTAACTATTTAATAATGGAGTTTGATGCTCGAATCGCCTTTCTCGTTAGTCAAAGTGCCTCTGGAGTAATATACGTTAAGTATCAGTCATTTGATACATGAAGTGATGTCGTGTACGTGAGCACCTCGCGTAATTTTCGGACGAATACGCTAAGAATTGAGTATGTTGAATCAGAGGGATTGTACCGCCTAACAGAAACAACCAGCGGTACTTAGTATACTTTTGCCCCTGTCGAAAAGCACTGCGATTCAAGCAGAGTTGGGGTCGATTTCATTTTCATATCTCCCAACGACTTCAAGCAAGCTCCCGCTATAATAGGCAGATCAAGTCATTTTCTCGGAAAGCGTATGGGGCAGCAGTGGGACGCTACCGATTAATTCTCGTTTCATAATTGGTATCTGCCACGATTAGTTAAAAATGTATTTGTGGGAGTCCCGGATGAAATTATTCAGCGCGGAAATCGCCGTGAAGAATTTTTCTTTTCCGATGATGATTGCCATGCCGATTTAAATTGGTTGTAAGCGTATCGTCGCAAGCATCAAGTCTATGTTTAAGCCTATTACCTGATGACGAATCAGAAAAAGGGTAGCGTTGCCTTTTGTACAAGTACAAGCTCAGGGCGCACCGACTTGAATAGCTTGAAAGAGATTCTACCCATCTTATTTTTATAATAAGAATAAAACTTTTGATTAAAGATGCCTTCAGAATTGTTTGTTTAAATGGCGCGTTAATTTTATTGGTAAGAAGAGCAGGATAAGATCTAAATTAAATCGTGGAAACATTACTTCTTATAAAACAAAAACGTCATGGAGCTTTATCAAAATGTCAATTCATTCACTAAAACAAGAACAACGTAATTCAATGTCATCGATTCCGCAAGAGATGAAATCAGATGAGGCAAAAAAACTATTTATAATTTTAAGCACCGGTATGCAAGACGCTGGTAAAAAAGCAACCTTAGCGTTTTCTGCTGCCTGCTCTGCATTGGCATTGGATAAATCCGTTAGCGTATTCTTAATTGGTGATGGTGTGGTATGGGCCGATCAAAACATAACAAAAGAGATCATTACACCCGGTTTCCCACCACTAGATAGTTTAATTGATAATTATATCGAATTTGGTGGACACCTTGCTATGTGTTCAGCGTGTGCCAGTGATGAAGGTGCTTGCGGTATTGAAGAATATCGTCTTCTGAAATCTCCGAGCTTACGCGCGGAAGTGCAAGTGCAAGGTTTTGCAACCATTATGGAAAATGTATTTTCGGGTTCAAATCTAAGCTTTTAGTCCACTAAAATGAGGTAGCATTTTGCTACCTCCTGAGAAAAAGAACGACTTATCATTCGAACGATTCATCAGATCGGCTGTTTTTTTACTTAATTCGAATCATGTTCGCCAACTGTCGAATTTGTTTCAAGACCAGCAACACCCCGAAAGCAAATCAGATATTGAAATTCGCGCACGGCCTTATCGAAACGCTTGACGGCTAAAATGCAACAATATAAAGGATTGTCTGAATTTTTCTTTGAGAACACCAAGGCATGGTTACTTAAGATGTTTTGTTTGAGTGTTGATGGATTTATCTCAGGAAGTTTTTTTTCACATCCTTAGAGTATTGTCAGTGTTCAGCGATTTCTAATTTTGGAGAAAACCAAGCTCTGTTGGCAGCTTTCATCAATTGATAAAGAAACGCTTGAGTCGTCGCTACATACTCCCAGTAACCGGTGATAAACTGCATTATTTACCGCTCACAATCACAACAGACATGCAGCCCGTATTTTTTATCTCGTTTGATATATTGTAGGCATACGCGATTCGTTTATTACTCTTCACAGAAAGAAGCTCCGCCACTGCTGCCAGACGCCCTCTAAACCTGACAAATCGGTAACTCAAGGCGATTTCTGGTATTACATATTCAGTAAAAGAATAGCTACCAATATGGTAGATTGTACTTTCGATGCCTTTTTCTTTTTCATAACCATAAACTTGTATCCTCGAACAGTAAAGTTCTTCACTCATCCGCGTTGAAAGCGCATCGAGATCAAGCTTAATATAAGCCCTGACGTTTTGAGCATCTTCTAAAATACTCGGCACAGTAAGCTTCAACTCGGTTTGGCTAATCCTTTTGGCAAGGGAATTATTACTCATTGCGACACGCGCTATAAATTGCTCAAACGTTTCCCCCCTAGCCACGGCCTCGCGGAGTAAGGACTCAGGAATCGGTGTATGCCACTCAGAAAGTGGACCCGGTGAACAGGCAATAACATTTGTATGTTTAAATAATAGTGCCGCGGGCAAGCAACCTGAAATCTGCACCAACTTTCTTCTGTTCATAAGTCTAACTCTGTACCTTATTGTTCATGTTCCAAAATAGGTAACCCACAAGTACTCCGGTTAAAAAGTTCTGCGATAAAATTTCAAAGGTGTGAGCTACTACCAGCGGTGTCGGCAGAATATGAGATACCGTTACCAACGCAACCAGACCACCAATCCAGAACATGCTTATACCACAGGTCAACGCCAATTGTTTACGACTGTAATTTGTCATGAAGGCAAACATGACGACGGACAATACCATGATTGGCGCTCGTATTAGTTCAATCTTGAAAATTAGTCCAGGTGGTGGCACCGTTAAACCTTCAATTCCCGCTTCATAATAAGGTGCAGTAAACAACAAGTAAAAAATCATCCCGAAGAGATAATAGGTAATCAAATAAACAATGCTACCCACCAATAAACGCCAGGTCCACGAGAACCAACGTCGTGATTTCAGACGAATTTGAATATCCGCTACACTCGAAGTATTGGCCGCTAAGGCAGTAATTAGCCCCGCAGCCAACAAGCTGAATATTAATTGAATCAGCATATCCACAACTAAAGATCCGCTAGTCAGCTCTGGCGCGAAAAAATGTCCTTCAAAACTGGCCGAAGCGAAATTACCAAAGATCAACACAAACCAAAGAAAAAAATGCTGCTGCCTTGAGGCCTGGATGTTTCCTGCGAGGTAAGTAAATAATGTAAACATCAATAAGGCGGACAAACCACTACCCCATAGGTTGCTTACCTGTCGCCTTTCCATTGGTATTTGAGCAATATCGAGAAGAGCCGGAGTCAAAAAATATTGAACCAACGAATAAACTGCCGTGGCAAATAAAAGCGTCTTGAAGTAGGCGCCAGTTCGTGAATTCATGAGAATTTCCTGAGCAATCGTTTGATGAATGAAATTACCCGTTGTGGATGCACACAGTGAGCCGACAAGCATGCATAGAAACTCGTTTCGTTTTAATCGATTGGGACTAGGTAAATAGTGAACAAGATATATTACGGACACCAATGGACATACCACGCAGAATGAGGTAATCGAACTCGATTCTGTTTGTTCTGTCATCCGGCAACCCGATAGGAATTCTATAGTTTATCTTTAATATTTTCATCGCAGGTGTCTAATCGGCCATATTGTTACTGAAACACGGCGTATTTAGCCGCAACCAAACAACGTTAGCAGTCATCTGTTCTTAAAAAAAGGGTTTATCGTTTATAAAAAGCAGATTTTGTTTTTGTACAATAAGCCTTCCGCTTGGCTTAATCACGATTTCCCTTCGCATCCATACTTAACTATTTTCTTGCAATTGTCGGTAAATCGTTATGCAAATAACCCGTGAAGTTTTTTGAATACTTGTCGCGGTAATCTTTTGGTGTGTACCCCGTCCAACGCTTGAAGGCGGAGTAAAATGCGGACACACCTTTATAGCCGAGTATTTCTGCTATTTCAGCAATAGGCGTATCACCGTTTCGCAGTGTCAGCGTCGCATGATATTGCCGCACCTCATCCCAGATTTCGCTAAAGCTACTATCCTCCGAATTCAGTCTTCGCTGTAAATTACGACTCGAAACGCACATGATTTTTGCAACCGATTCAAGCGTAGGTAATGTCTTGCGGTAAAGTAATCGCTCCAGCGTATAGCGAACGTCATCGGTGAACGGGCGCTCGAAATGATGTGCACGAACGTAAAATGAAACAAGCTTGAGCAAGGTTGCGTGTAGTTGGTCGTCGCGCTTGGGTCCAATTATCGCTTTCCACTCTGACGGCAGCCTCATCAAATTCATCGGTTGTTCAAAGCAAACAGAACAACCAAAGAATTTTTCATAGGCAGAGAGTTCTCCCTGTTGCGCATGTGCAAAACACAGCTCTGTCGCTTGAACCGACTTACCAATATAACTTTGAATAACATGAAACGTTTGCGCCATCCAATATTCGACATAATTATTCATGCTACCCCATTGAGAACTCACAGGTCTCAGAAAATAACTTATTGTCGATTGCTCTTCGACAAATCCTGCGACTAGATGCGAGTCACCTTCATTGCCGTTAGTTAAACCAATGATGAGTTCAAATAGGTGATCCATATCGGCTGCCGTGTCCATTGCATAACCACCGATACTCCAATGAGAGGGATGAAAGGATTGAGAACCAAGATAAAAACCGATATTTCTAATTTTGGAAATTTGCGCGATTTCCTCGATCATGTTCATAACCGGGTCAACCTCTACCCATCCAAAAGGATCGGCTAGGTCTTTTTCGCTTATGCCATATTTTTTAGCAAGACGATCTACCTGAATTCCCGAAGATTCCGCTTGACGAAGAAGGTTATTCGGCACAAGTGAGGTTGTGTAATATTTTATATCTTTCATAAATGGCAAGGCTTAACTTCATCAGATATGAGAAAACCATTATAAGACAAATTACTCAAGTCCTTGGTTCTAAGTCTACAATCAGCGAAATAAGGCGTTGAAACGAAATAGTCTGTCGCCTATTCGCAATCCATCTATGGCGGACATGTCCGAAAAATACTTAGGTCATTGTTTGGATTAGGAGGCTTCATGCGCTCAACTGCAATATTCTTAGCATCGCTAATTTTGTTGGTTTTTATCTCGGGTTGTTCCATCGGCCAACTTAAGCCCCCCAAACTAAATGAGAACCCTGCTGCCGTAATCTTTTCTGTTTATATTCTGGAAACATCGACAAAGGGAGAAGCGAAGGCCTTGGAGCATGTTTCACTCACCGGCGTTAGGCTGGTAGAAGAAGATAAAAAGACCGGAGAAGTGGTCTACGCCAGAATTGACGATGACAATTATAAGATATTCGGCCACAACGTTATCGCGGTAACCGGACTGACGCCGGGAAAGAAATATAGTTTGGCCTATATTGCATTTGAACAAAAGCAGGCAAATGCCAAAGTTTTGCACGCCTACAATCTTGATTACAAAACCACACTCAAAAAGACGCCGCTGGTAGCGAAAAAAGGAAAAGTGACCTTTGCAGGGGTGCAGGGAGTCAACATCCGGGTACGAAAGAAAAGGACGTTTACTGCCCCAAGACAAATCAGTCTTGAAGTGATTAAAGGCGAAAAGGCTCTGGCTCAACTAAGCGAAGCGGGAATCTATGGCACCTATACAACTTGGGCAAAACAAGCAATTTTTGGCTACGGTAAGAAACACGATGCCAAAGCAGCGGAGAAGAATGCTCTGGAATCCGTGTTATTCTTGCAAAAAGATCCTTACTGGAAACAGGCCATACAGAATGCATTGAAGCAATGTCGATGTGCCTAAACTCGCTATTTCGTGCTTAGATTGATCAACCAATTTTGATGTATCCATTGAGAAGGAGCATGAAAAGCCAGGCTCAGACGCCCTGCCTTATTTCAGCGGTGTTAAATGGGAGAGCTGACAATTAATTGGGACAGTCAATTGCCAATACGAAACTGTCATCTAGCGGTATTTCAAACTTTCAAGGCAATTATGATTACTACTTGCAATTGGCGGGGCAGAGGCAAGTTATTAATTATTTATGGTTGAGGCAATATTTACAAAAGAAAGTGGTTTTGTTAATGGGTAACGACTCGTAAATTGCTTTTAGAAAAACTAATTAGGCCAAACAAGGAAGTTTTATCCACCTCGTGGTTGCGCAAAAAACAAAATCGGTTATGTTCTCCAAAACATTCAAGGCATTTTTTGTGTTGATAAGCAAATGAAGATAGCATCAATGAAATCAAACAAAGAATCTTAGAGCACAGGTTTTGTATTTTGCGTTGTTGGTAATCCTAATTTTAGGTTTCAAGAAGACAGCGCTCAAGTTTCATTGCCATCGAATACGGGCCGTGAGCACTCCGTTTATACTCATTTTACTCGTGATTTTGGCTAAAAAAATTCCCACATTTTTGAAACATGTGTTCCGTTTTCTTTTTCCCAGCGAATCAACAGAATTTAATCAAATACAAAAACTTGTCGTTACACATGATTGATGGCCGGGTTTCCCAACATCCTCATGACTTCATTGAAAGATGTAAGAAACTTCGGTATACCTTAAGAAAACAGAGACTTGTGTTTTGCACTTGGGTACAAGCTAGTCAGTTCGTATCAGGAGTTTGAATAATGAAGAAAAAATACAAATTATATATTGGATTGTTAGCATTTCTAGTCGAGATTATTGGCACTGTCAATGCGGATAATTCTCATGCACATTTTGCGGGAGAAGCATTCGCCGATATAAATCATTCGGTCAATATGCCAGAAGAGTGGAAGCAAGCTAAAGTAGATCATGGAAAAAACTATCCCAATCACGACTTGGTGATTGCATTGGATCAGCAGCTTTATCCTGCGCTAAAACCAATGATTGATACTTGGGCAAAGGCTAAAAACATTAAGGTTGGGATTAAAGAAGGAACCTGCGGTATTTCTTACAAAATGATTAAGCAAAAAGTGGCCGATATTGGTGGATTTTGTTGTCCAGCGGGTATGAATGATCGATTTCCTGGTTTGAAGTTTCATACATTGGGAATCGCACCCATTGTGCTACTCACGCATCCAGAAAATCCAGTAGAAAATATTTCGTTGAATGATGCACGAAAAGTTTTCACAGGAGACATCAAAACCTGGTCAGAAATACCCGGTACAGCAAATCAAAAAAACGAATTTATTCAAAGTTTACAACCAGTAACTCGACAACATTGCAAATCTAGGCCCGGGCATTGGCGACTTCTTGTTGGATCACCTGATCACTTTAGTTCGCGTATTATTGATGTAGGCTCCATCGCTGATGTGATTTCACAAACAGCGGGAGGAAAAGGCGTGTTGAGCTATGAGGTTCAGTGGCAAGTGCTACATTTTCGCAACAATGGTGAAGTGAAGGAGCTAAGCATTGATAATGAAAGCGCCAATGATCGCAGCGCATTGCTTGCAAATCGCTACCCGCTCTATCGTGTGTACAATATTACAACTTGGGAAGATCAACATACACGTAATCCATTGGCGCAAGAACTGGTTCAAATGCTTCTTACTAAAGTTAAAAGTTTACCGTCTGAATTCTCGATTCTGCCCCACGAGGAATTGCGCCAAGCCGGTTGGAAGTTTAGAGAGAATGAATTGATTGGAGAGCCAAACGATTCTGTCGCTAGCACAAAATAATGTTACGTCCTAATATTCCTGCTGTCTCAATGACTCGCTTTGCGAGTCGTTGGCCATTAGCGATCAAAACGCTTATCGCGACAGTTTTCATTTCTGCACTTGCTTGGTTTGTTACTGATCGAGTGATTTTTTCATCCTTAAGTAATTATTTTGAACTACAACTTACCGAACGCCTATCCGGACAAGCCGGTCAGGATCGAGTACATTTTTATGATCATGTGCAAAACTATCAACATACGGCTGAGTTATTCTCTGAACACTATTTTTTAGTAAAAGCGGTGGGCGATATCAGCAATGCCTATTCCAAGCGTGGAGAACAAGTACTTTTTCATGAACAACCGCCTGAGTGGCTACCCAGTAAATCAGTCATACGCAGTCTAGTTGTACCAAGGTTTCTAGTTCTACTCAAGAATGGCAAAGCAATGGAAGCCTATAACGAGGGTAGTGTACCTATTCCAGAGGCGTTTCTAAATGCTGAAGAGTTGTTGCATAGCATGAGTGAGTATCATAGCTATTTAACGATGATCAATGGGGAGGCGTATATTGTCGCGGGGAATAAAGTAAAAGCAACGGTTGGGCACAACATTCAACTGATACTCGCATCGCCAATTGATGAGTATTTTCTAAATAAATCGCTGCAACCCGGTGGGAGTCTCAATCAAGTTGCACTAGTGAGTGAAGATAGTCAAACCATTATGGCAAGTACTGATGCCGTCATGTTGAAACAAGGCATGTCACTAGAGGAAATTGAACAGCAGTACTTGGTTATTGGTAAAGGTTTTTTTGATGATGGTGATTGGGATGTTTCTTTTTCAATGGTTTCACTAAGCCCCTATAAAGAAGTAAAAAAATACACTCAGGATGTTCTAGTCGAGGCACGAAAACAACAACTAAATATGGTGGGCGTGTTAGTTGTGGTTTTTATGGTTTTGATCTATTCACTAACGCGACGGGTGTCGTGGCTGACACAGCAAGTTTCTCATTTCTATAAAGGCATTGGTATGAATACAAGTGTAGACTTGAGAAAAGGGGATGAGCTTTGCAAATTACAAAACTGTTTTCACTATTTGGCGGAGGAAGTCTATTCGCAAACGGCTGCGCTTGAATACCAGGCCACGCACGATGATTTAACCAAATTACCAAATCGAGCCGCTATGCAACAGAAACTTAAAGGCTTGCTGGCGAGTGAAGAAAGTGGTTGCTGTATGTCGGTGTTCATCATGGATTTAAACAAGTTTAAACCCGTGAATGATACTTATGGGCATCATATTGGTGACGAACTTCTAATTGAAGTTGCAAAACGGATATCAACTATTTTACCTGAAGGTTGCACCCTTTATCGTTTAGGTGGTGATGAGTTTGCGCTAATTTGCGAAATGCAGAAAAGCAAAACTACCATTGGTTTGAAACACGGTAGTAGCACGCAGTGTGAAGTGGAAGAAGAGATTACGAGTATTGCGAATTTGATTGCGCAAGAAACTGACAAAGACTTTTCTGTGAGTGACATCACGTTGCATATTGGTATCAGTATCGGTATCTCAATTTTTCCGCAACATGGCGACAACAGTTGGTTGTTAATGAAACATGCAGATATTGCAATGTACAAAGCCAAAAATAATAACAGTGGCTATCAAGTGTTTAACACAAAAATGTTAGATCGTGATAATCCTTTCCTGGAAAAAAAATAATTTAACTAAAAAACAAATAAACAAAAATGGTGGACCTTAAGCGGTAAAAAATGAGGCTGTCCTAGCAACTAGTCAGGTACGTCTAGTATGTGCAATTCACACATCTAAGATGTGACTAAATTATTTCATAGTCAATACTGATACGATTTGCGGCAACAGGACGAAATAACTCATTGGCAAAGGCAACATGGTCGGCATGATCACGATAACTAACAATCACATTCGGGTGACAAAATCTCACAAGCCAGGTGAAACGATATTGAGCATCTTGTGCGATGGCTTCGCCAATATCAACACGGCGTACACCAGGAATTTTACTCAAAATCTCTTGGCCTTTAAACATCATCTCATGAGCTTCTTTGTCGTTAATTTCAGAGGTGTTAAAAATAATTAAATGTTCAACCCCCGTCCAAGGTGAACAATGAGCGCTTAAGTCGTCGGCTTTATTCGTGGCGGCGGTGTAGTGAATACAGCTTGCGATGATTTCTGAAAACGTATCAGCAATAACGTGTCTACATGCATCTAACGTAGTCTTTGAGAAATTCACTTTCAATAAACCTTGTTCTATTGCTTCACGTACACAGACCTGATCATAGTCAATTTGATAATCAATACTGAAACCAATCTGCAGGGAGGGTTTCAAGCTTTTTAATTGTGTAAGTTGGTTTTCACTTGAAGCGCTGTCGATATCTAGATGGAGCAACCTAATATTGGTTTTGTTAATTAAATTGAAGGTGAAATCTGAACAATAATGACTCGCTAGCTGAAGTTCAAAGTGAGTTCCGCAATCCTGGTTGATTTGCTGAACATCAAGAAAGTGTTGATTACTCAAATTAAAAGGTGACGATTCAGCGTTAAAGGAAGTGGCGTTACAGCCTTGTCGAATGGCGGTTGTCGTCGACTCAGCATTATTGCAATTCTGAACTTGTATGGCCACAAGGGTTTCACTTTGCTGCGCTGCATTTTCAATTGCGATTAATAATGCATTAAACTGAAAGTTATTATGCTTACAGTAATCCACATAAAGCATCAGCGGCGCATTGCAGTGTTCAGCTGTGCTGAGTATCATTTCTAAGTGATCAAGGCTCGTGACTTCAAATGCCGGGATGGCAAAGCCTTGTTGTTCTGCAAAATCGAGCATGTCGTGTAAATCTACAATCGCCATGTTCAAACCTCGTTCATTTCATTACTGCTACAAACTCAATAAATAAGGCTAGGTTTGTGAATAAGCTAAGCAAGAAAATTCGTGTGCAAGCTGGGAATAACTTGCACACGGTAGCAAGGCTACTCGGAGGATTCTTGCAAAAGCTAATGGCATAGCACGTTATTAACCTCTGCGTGAAATGTAGCCTACATGTCTTTCCAAACTAAATAAAATCGAATAATATCTAGTTATTCATCGAAAAAAACGAAGTGTAGGGTTTTATGAACTATAAGCATTTGAATTACTTCTGGATGGTGGCTAAACAGGGCAGTATCGCCAAGGCCAGCGAACAATTACACCTGACACCACAAACCATTAGCGGTCAATTAAGCACCTTCGAAAAACAACTAGGTAGTGCTCTGTTTGTGCGTAGCGGTCGAAATCTAGAGTTAACTGACCTGGGACGTATGGTTTTAAGTTACGCTGAAGAAATATTTTCCCTGGGGGGCGAACTAGAGGAAACCGTGCGTAATTTGTCCAAAGATCGACAGCTAGTATTAAGCGTCGGCGTGGCCGATGTCGTACCTAAATCGACAGCACATCAATTGCTCGCGCCCGTTTTGCACTTGCAGCAACCAGTGCGTTTAATCTGTAAAGAGGGCAGTGTGGATGAATTATTGGCAAGCTTAGCCATTCATAAATTAGATCTGGTTATCGCTGATGGGCCCATACCGCAACGAGTGAGTATACGCGGTTATAATCATTTTCTTGGGGAGAGTAGTATTAGCTTTTTTGCAAGCAAACCGCTAGCAAGCACACTCAATGGTGAATTCCCAACATTTTTAGACCAGGCACCACTACTCATTCCAAGTCACACCTCGGTGGTGCGCAGTCGTTTAATGAAGTGGCTCGATAAACAACATCTTTTCCCACGCATCGTCGGCGAGTTTGAAGACAGTGCCTTGATGAAAGCTTTTGGACGTGGAGGCGCAGGCATTTTTATTGCGCCTTCAGCAATCGCACAAGAGGTAGAAAAACAATATGGGGTAAAGTGTATCGGTACGGCCAACGAAATTAATGATCAATTTTATGCGATCACAATGGAAAGAAAAATTTCACATCCCGCAGTGGTTGCGATCACACAAAAAGCACGGCAGTGGTTGACTTAAGTTAGCGTAAAACAAAATGACAGAAATGTTGGGCGAGCACACAGGTTTATTAATTTCTGACATGCCGAACATTGATGAGTTTTAAGTTCTTAAGCCTTAAAAATTTGCGCGCATCAAGCTACAAATTTGAGTAAGTCATTTGATATTTTTTGTTTGTATCACAATCGTTTCTTTGTTGTTTATTGATCAATAACTGGCGATGCATGCAGGTATAACACACAGCCAAAGTTGAGTGACACAGCAAAAAATTCACTGGCTTGTTTAATACATCAGGGGTGGCTGTATAAGTCCGCACAACTAAAATAAGGTTATTAATAACGAGATAAGTATCTGTTTTAATGTTGAAAAATAATCCTTTTTAGACGTGGTGGAAATGAGAGTTATACAGCGTATAATGAAAAATTTGGAGTTATACAGCCAAATGGCTGTATTTGCCACTGATGGAGTGGCTGTATAATCACTGTTAGCCATCAAAAAGAATCAGGGAGAAAAAGTTGAGAGTACCAGCGGTCTGCGATAATTGTGGAGCAATTTTCCCTTCAACATATGAAGTAAACAACTCTACAAATATTACATTTAGCGGTTGTGCCTCTGGGCCATGTCCTGCATGTGGTCATATGGGCCATATTCCTGATGGCGTATATAATTTTATTGGAAACACAATTGAACTATTAAGCGGCCCTGCAAGAACCGTAGCTGAACTACAGAGATTAGCTGCCATTCTTAAAAACGCAAAAGAAAAACAATCTTCTCATCAAGAAATATCAAAGGAAATTGATAAAGAGCTTCCTGAATTATCATCCCTAAAAGATATTCTTCCTAAAACCAGAACTGAACTATACGCATTTATTGCAATAGTAATATCAGTCATTGCATTACTAGCTAATCAACCTCAGTCAAAAGAGCCGCAGAAGATTGAAGTTAATAATGTTATAAATAACATTTACCAACAACTGCCACAAACGCCTGAAACTAAAAATCCAATTCAAAAAAAAAGTAAGAAAGTTGGTCGTAACGAACCCTGTCCATGCGGAAGCGGTAAAAAGTATAAGAAATGTTGTTTAAACAAAAAATAATGGCTAACAAGCGCATCGTGCGGGACTGCCAAACACGCCGCTTCGCTCTGTGTTTGTCAGCCCCACATGCGAAACGTTAGGCCTGACTAGTGTTTATTAGAATCAATAAGACAGTGCAATATTTAGAAAAATACTTGAGAATTAACTATGTCAACTGATTGCGAGCATTTAGCTATTCTTCGATGTCAAACTTGGAATGTTTGGCCTGAAAAAACAGGTGTAGAATATCAATCGCTATCAATTGAATATGGCGAAAAAAAACCTCTTCATGCGAAACTAATATTAGTTTCATACGACCAGCGAACTAAAACTGAGCGTTACGATAAAGAAGATACAAAACTTGGTCCTCTAGTTTGGAATGGTGATGTTCATGGGTTGCTTAAAGTTAGAAACACTGTATTGAAAGCACCTGAGGATATAGTAGAGGTATCTCTTGGGCATAGGCACACTCAGCGTGGCGAAGTCGATATATTTATT
>Ga0224506_10001820_pt1 | contig 14978 bp, 8 predicted proteins | sample SF_Jan12_sed_USG_2_FD_169108 | JGI IMG/M metagenome (GOLD analysis project Ga0224506, IMG submission 169108) | Sediment microbial communities from San Francisco Bay, California, United States - SF_Jan12_sed_USGS_8_1 | ecosystem: Environmental > Aquatic > Marine > Sediment | place: USA... | reverse complement strand
GAAAAAGAAAAAAATAGTGTTTTAGAAAATATAGATTCTAAAATAAATCAAGAAAAGATAGAAAAATTAAAAATGCTACTAAATTAGCTGGTGATCTGTTATTTAAGTGGCACAAAAATTAACATTCTTTTGCATCAAACTCAAGTATAAAGTTAGAACCTTTTCCTACTTCGCTTTCACATTTTATTTTTCCATTCATCATGTCCATATATTTTTTAGCTATTGATAAGCCTAAACCTGATGAATCTTCATTGCCTGTTGGTTTTGCACTTAGTTTGGTGAATGGCTCAAATAATAGTTTCATGTCACTAGGTTTTATGCCTGGCCCTTCATCCTTTACACTAATAAATGCTTTATTACTCATTTTGTATGTCGAAATAGTGATGTTCTTATTTAGAGGAGAGAATTTTACAGCATTGTAAAGAATGTTCTCCAAAACCTGAATAAGATAATTTTCATCAGCTTCAATACATAAGCTCTCATTATATAATTCTTGTGTAATGGAGATGTTTTTATTTGATGCTACTTTTTCTATTGTATTAATAACTTCTAATAGTATTTTATTTACTTTAATAATACTTAATTGAAGGTTAGCTTGGTGGCTATCGATAGCTTTTGTATCGAGAACTTTTCCAATCATATTTCGCTGTCGGTCAACAAGATCATTTATTAGATTGATAGAATCATTTGTTTCTTTATTGAGGTCAGGATTAATGATTTTGATTATAGAAGTGAGTCCTTTCACTTGATTTAATGGGCTACGAAGATCATGAGAGACCATTTGTATGAGGTTGTTTTTTTCTTCATTTAAAGAAATAAGTTCTTCGTTTTGCTTTGAAATATTTTCTTTTTGTAAAATAATTTCTTCTTGGTGGCTCATAACTTCCCTGGTTCTTAACCCAACAAGCCTTTCTAAATCTCTTTTTTGTTTTTGAATGTTGTTTAGTCTTGTTCGGTATATAATAACAAGTAGTGAAATGATAATTGTGAAAGTAAATATTTTAAAAAGTAAGGTATCCCACCAAGGAGAAAGGATGTGAATGTAAATAGTGTCTCCAACTTCATTCCACAGTTGGTCGTTATTAGAGCCTATTACCCGAAAGGTATAATTACCAGGGGGAACATTCGTGTAATTAGCATGATTGAAACCTAGAGCTTTATTCCATTCATCATCGAAGTTTTCTAATTTATACTTGAATTGACTGTTTTCAGAATTCGAAAAGTTTAGTGAAACAAATCCGAAAGAGAAGAAATTCTCATTATACTTTAATGTGATGGTATCTGTTTCTTCGACAACTTTATCGAGAATATTTTTATTGTTCAAAGGGGTAATTACTTCATTAAATAACCTGAATTCATTAATGTGTACAATAGGAATAGAGTTATTGTTTATAATGTTTTTAGGAAAAAAACTTACCACATCAAAAGAGGCTATAAATATTTCACCAATATTACTTTGATAGAATGCACTTCCATTAAATTCTACCCCTTCAAGATAGTTGTTAAAGGTTTCGGTAGTTATATCAAATTTAGAGACCCCTTCGTTGTGACTCATCCACAAATTGTTGTTTTCGTCTTCTAATACACAATATAAAGCTATATTGGCTAAACCTTGTTTTTCGTTATAGTGCGTAAAGGTTTTTGTTTTTTTGTTAAATTTATTTAAACCACCTCCGTAAGTAGCTATCCATATATTACCTCTTTTATCATCATGGATATGTGATATTCGTTCGTTTGACAAGCTATTTCGGTCATCATCTTTATGATCATAATGGGTAAAATCCCCAGTTGTTGGATCATATCTATCCAGTCCTTCGGAAACAAATCCAATCCAAAAAATGCCATCTTGATCCTCTATTACTGTGGAAACGTTATTGGAATGAAGACTGTTGCTATTTGTTTCTGAGTGATTTAATACACTGAATTTTCCAGTTTTTTGATCAAAAATATTTAGTCCATTATTAGTGCAAATCCATAGGTTGTTTTTTGAGTCTTCAATAATTTGACCTACGACCTCAGAGCTTATGCTATTAGGGTTGTCTTTTTTGGGTAAGTGTACTGTAAAACTATCAGTTTTTTTGTTGTATTTATTTAACCCTTTTGCAGTGCTTACCCACATAGTTTCATCATGGTCGATATACAAAAATCGAATCACATCATTACTTAAAGATTTTGGATTGTTGGTGTGATTATATGTCGTAACCTCTAGTGTTTCCCTATTAACTTTTTTGAGTCCAGTTACGGATGAGCCTACCCATATAAAACCTTCTTTATCTTCACATAACGCATGTATATCTCCATTTTCGGAAATTAAATTTCCTTTATTGTCTTGGCTGTATAATGTGAATTTAGAATTTTGATATCCAATTCTATTTAACCCACCTCTTAACCCCACCCATACATCACCTTCATTATCCCTGTAAACAGCTTTTATTTGAGTGAAATTTAATTTGTAATGAATAAAAATATTTGTTTCTGGATCAAAATAATTCAACCCTCCTCCGTTTGTTCCTACCCATATCTTATTGTCTCCAGCATCGTGAAGTGCTAAGATGGCATTATTACTAATTGAATTTTGATTTCCTTCATTAGTTTTATATGTTTCAAAAAATTTATCACTGATCATTTTGGATAAGCCTCCACCGTTTGTTCCTAACCAAAGTTGAAGATTGCTGTCTTGCCAGATAGAGGTTATGTCGTCATTATTCAATGAGTTATTATTATTAGGAATGTTTTTATAGGTAGTAAAGCCTTGTGTATCATTATTAAGTTTATTAAGACCTTTTTTAGTTCCTATCCATAGATTATTGGATTTATCAAGGTATAATGTGTTGATGAAATCATCAGAGATTGAAAAATTATTCCCAACATTATGAGTATAGCTTTTAACAAGACCAGTTTTTGGATTTAGATAATTTAGACCTCCTCCAAAAGTACCAACCCATAACATATCATTAGAGCTTATTTCTATTGAAGTAACCCAATTATGACTTAAGGAGAGAGAATCATTTTTCTTATTTTTGAAGGATTTAAAAACACCAGAATTAATGTCATATCGATTTAGTCCACCACTTCTTGTGCCTATCCATAAATTCCCTTCACTATCCTCAGCAATATCTGTAATATAGTTATCACTAATGCTGTTGGGGTCATCAATATCATTTTTATATACGGTGAAACTTACACCATCAAATTTATTTAGTCCATCTTGTGTGCCAAACCACATATACCCGTATTTATCTTGGATAATGCAATTGACAGTTCCTTGTGATAATCCGTTTTTATTGTCGTAGAAATCTATAGGATGATAACCACTTTTCTGAGCATAACTGTATTGATGAATAATTATACAGAACACAAAATAACCAATCAATTTGAATATAAAATGTTTATTTTTAAATAATATTTTTGCTGAATTATCTTTAAATAACATAATATTTATTAGCCAACGTGTTGATTGCTATGATACTAAAAAACGTTGACTAAAACAACGTTAAATTTGACATGTATCAACATTTACAGTGATTTTTAATACTAATATCTCTTTTCTGTTTGTTGGTTTTTGGAAGTTTTGAGACTAATATTCGTTAGGCTATCCCACCCTTTTTGGTTAATTTCGCTATGTGTTTCTTTAAACGATTATTTGATAAAATATGCAACAGGTAGCCCCTTATATACCAAAAAATAAAGTCAGAATAGTTACAGCTGCTTCTCTTTTTGATGGACATGATGCTGCTATCAACATTATGCGAAGAATTATCCAATCTACAGGTTGTGAGGTAATTCATCTAGGGCATGACCGTAGTGTTGAAGAAGTTGTAAATTGTGCCATTCAGGAAGATGCACAGGCCATTGCATTGACTTCCTATCAAGGTGGACATAATGAATATTTCAAATACATGTTTGATCTGCTCAAAGAAAAAGGCGCAGGGCATATCAAAATATTTGGAGGTGGAGGTGGGGTAATTCTTCCTGAAGAAATAAAAGAGTTAATGGATTACGGAATTACGCGTATCTACTCTCCTGATGATGGAAGATCTATGGGACTGCAAGGCATGATAAATGACATGGTAAAGCAGAGTGATTTACCTACGGGTCAAAATTTAAATGGAGCAGTAAAATTAATTGGTAAGAGAAATATAAATGCCATTGCAAAAACAATATCAGGTGCAGAAAATTTTCCAGAGGAATCAAAGTTAACTTTAGATGAAATCCACAAAACGGCAGGTAATTTTGCTACTCCAATATTGGGCATTACAGGAACTGGGGGTTCTGGAAAATCATCACTAGTAGATGAACTAGTAAGACGTTTTTTGATTGATTTTAAAGATAAAAATATCGCAATCGTTTCAGTTGATCCTTCTAAACGCAAAACAGGAGGAGCTTTATTGGGGGATCGTATTCGAATGAACTCTATTAGAAATTCAAGAGTGTATATGCGCTCCTTGGCAACACGACAATCTAATCTAGCTTTATCGAAGCATGTAAATGAAGCTTTACAAATTCTTAAAGCTGCTAATTATGATTTTATTATACTTGAAACTTCAGGTATAGGTCAATCAGACACTGAAATTCTTGATCATTCTGATGTCTCACTTTACGTGATGACACCAGAATATGGTGCAGCTACTCAACTGGAGAAGATTGACATGCTCGATTTTGCAGATGTAATAGCTTTAAATAAGTTCGATAAAAAAGGTGCGCTAGATGCATTGCGAGATGTGAAAAAACAATACCAAAGAAATCATAATCTTTGGGAATCAAATGTAGATGTGATGCCTGTTTACGGCACTATTGCTTCGCAATTTAATGACCCTGGTACAAATTCACTCTATAAAATACTAATGGATAAAATTGTAGAGAAAACAGGAGCAAAACTTAACTCTACTTTTGAAATCACTGATGAAATGTCAGAAAAGATTTTTGTAATCCCTCCAAAACGGAGCCGTTACCTTTCTGAAATTGCCGAGAACAATCGCAAATATGATGAAAATGTAGAAGAACAAGGTGATGTAGCTCAAAAACTATACGGTATATCAAAAACAATAGACACCATTAAAAATAGTGATATTGATGATAAAGATAGGCTAATAAAAGGGTTACAAGAAACTTATGCTAAGATAGAACTTAGCCTTGATCCATTTAATAAAAAACTTATCGAAGAGTGGAGTGATAAAATCAAAAGATATAAAGATCCAATCTACAGTTTTAAAGTACGAAACAAGGAGATTAAAATAGAAACACATACTGAATCTCTATCCCATTCCAAAATTTCTAAAGTGGCTTTGCCAAAATATGAAGCTTGGGGTGATGTGTTAAAATGGAGTTTGCAGGAAAATGTGCCTGGTGAGTTTCCTTATGCAGCAGGGATATATCCGTTTAAACGAGAAGGGGAAGACCCAGCAAGAATGTTTGCTGGTGAAGGTGGGCCTGAAAGAACAAATCGAAGGTTTCACTATGTAAGTAAGGGCTTACCTGCTTCTAGACTTTCAACTGCATTTGATTCGGTAACTCTATATGGAAATGATCCTGATTATCGTCCTGATATCTATGGTAAAATAGGTAATTCAGGAGTAAGTATATGTTGTTTAGATGATGCTAAGAAACTTTATTCAGGATTTGACCTTTGCTCTCCAACTACCTCTGTCTCTATGACCATCAATGGTCCAGCTCCAATGTTACTTGGCTTTTTCATGAATGCTGCTATTGATCAAAATTGTGAAAAATACATTAAAGAAAATGGACTTGAAAAAGAGGTAGAATCAAAAATAAAGTCTATATATAATGATCACCCAAGACCTGTTTATCAAGGAGAATTGCCAGAAGGAAATGATGGTTTAGGTTTGATGTTATTAGGTGTAACAGGAGATCAGGTGCTTCCTGTTGATGTGTATAACAAAATAAAGGCAGATACATTGTCTGTAGTACGAGGTACTGTGCAGGCAGATATCCTAAAAGAAGACCAAGCTCAAAATACTTGTATATTCTCTACCGAGTTTGCATTACGATTGATGGGAGATGTCCAAGAATATTTCATTAACCAAAATGTTCGCAACTTTTATTCGGTTTCCATTTCTGGTTATCACATTGCGGAGGCTGGAGCAAACCCAATAACTCAATTGGCATTAACTTTAGCTAATGGGTTCACCTATGTGGAGTATTATTTGAGTCGTGGTATGGATATCAATAAATTTGCTCCTAATTTATCTTTTTTCTTCTCAAATGGAATTGATCCAGAATATGCTGTCATTGGTCGTGTCGCTAGAAAAATATGGTCAAAAGCCATGAAACATAAATATGGAGCTGACGCTAGATCACAGATGCTAAAATACCATATTCAAACTTCTGGGCGATCACTTCATGCACAAGAGATTGATTTTAATGATATAAGGACTACTCTTCAGGCATTATATGCCATATATGATAATTGTAATTCATTACACACTAATGCTTATGATGAAGCAATAACAACACCTACGGAGGAGTCTGTTCGAAGGGCAATGGCTATCCAGCTAATTATTAATAAAGAGTTAGGCTTAGCAAAAAATGAGAACCCTATACAGGGATCATTTATTATAGAAGAATTAACCAATTTAGTGGAAGAAGCTGTACTCTTAGAGTTTGATAAACTTACTGAGCGAGGTGGGGTTTTAGGAGCTATGGAAACGATGTATCAACGAAGTAAAATTCAGGAAGAAAGTTTATACTACGAAACGCTAAAGCATAATGGAGATTTTCCAATTATTGGTGTAAACACATTCTTGAGTTCAAAAGGATCTCCTACTATTGTTCCTGGTGAAGTAATTAGAGCAACAACAACAGAGAAAGAATACCAAATATCTATGTTAAATAGTTTACACGCCAAAAATGCAGAAAAAGTTCAGGAAAAATTAAGAAAGGTACAGCAGGTAGCTATTCAAAATAAAAATATTTTTGATGAGCTAATGGAAGCATGCAAAGTGTGTTCACTAGGACAAATTACTAATGCTCTTTTTGAAGTAGGTGGACAATACCGCAGAAACATGTAAAATGTAGTTCGTTTAGGAAAATAATTTATTTAATAATTATTTTCCTAAACGTTTTTGACTAAATTAGTCAACAACATTTTAGTCAAAATGAAAACTTTACATCAAACATTACGAAATTTACGCACATCGAATGGATTGGTAATTAGAGAAGTAGCAGCACAAACTGGTATAGATACTGCATTAATCAGTAAGTTTGAAAAAGGTACTCGAATTCCAACAGAAACAAATTTATTGGCAATAAGTAAAGCTTATAATTACTCTGTTGATGAGTTGAAAAAACTCTTAATGGTTGAAAAAATAATTAATGTTGTAAAATATCAGCCTCTAGCACTAGAAGTGCTGCAACTTGCAGAAAGTAGAATGGAATATTTAAGTGGAAAGGATGCTTTTATTTTACCAAAGGTTTCGGGTGAGTTAGAAAATAAATTAATCCAAATTGATGACTTAAAAGTAAAGTGGCAAAATGTTCGACCACTTAATTCAACTCAATTAGCGAAAATGATAGAGCATTTTCATGTGGATTATACATATCAGAGTAATCGAATAGAGGGAAATACACTTACACTTCAAGAAACACATTTAATTGTAAATGAAGGCCTTACTATTGGTGGAAAATCTATGCGTGAACATTTAGAAGCTGTTAATCATGCAGAAGCAATCGATTATATGGAGCAGCTTGTAAGAGATAAGGATGAACTAAATACTCGAGTGGTTTTAAAACTACATTACCTTATTTTGAAAGTTATTGACAAAGTAAATGCTGGAAAGTATCGATCTGTTCCGGTTCGAATTTCTGGTAGTGAACATGAACCGCCACAGCCATATATGCTCGATAAAATGATGGAAGACTACTTCTTCCATTATGAAAGTCAACAAAAAATTATACATCCTGTAGTTTTAGCTGCTGAGATGCATGAACGATTAGTGGGTATCCATCCGTTTATAGATGGAAATGGACGAACTTCTCGTTTAGTAATGAACTTAATATTACTTCAACATGGCTATACGATAGCCAATTTAAAGGGCGATGATATTTCTAGAATGAAGTATTATCGAGCATTAGAAAGTGTTCAGGTTGATAATAACCCTGAGCCGTTTTATTTACTAGTTGCAGATGCTGTTATCGATTCGTTAAACAATCACTTAGCTTTAGTGTAGTTACCTAAAAATCAGGATACTCATATTACTGATTTACGTGGAAATTAAAAAATCAACAACTGCCGCTTTTTATCCAAAAAACAACTTTATTTACATTAATTTTTATCATTTGCTTTCTTAGTACCATATACGCCACTAGCACAACCGAAAAAGTAGTTTTTATAAACTGATTTCAACCCTGATTTTTTAAGGCAAGAGTAAAAATATTTACTATTATTAAATCTTTTACAATATTGACCTAACATTCTATAATCTTCTGAATTTCCCATAAATATCATTCCAATTAGTGGTATTATGAATTCAAGATAAAACATATATATCCATTTTAATATTAATGGGTTTGGCTTAGATATTTCAATAAAAGAAAAAGAACCCTCAGTTTTTAAGATTCTATGAATTTCAATAGCTAGTTGTGATTGCTGATTTTTATTAAAAGTCTTGATTCCAAAAGTAGAGATAATAAAATCAGCTGAATTGTCAGGTATGTCATTATTTAAAATGTTCGCTTTTTTAATTTCTACATTTTTGTTTTTTAATCTTTTTAAATGTTCTGAAGCCTTTCGGTTCATTTCATCGGAAATATCTAAAGCAATAATCTTACTATTATCATCAATATTGTTTTGGATGTCAATCCATGATTCTCCCATTCCTGACATTAAATCAAACCCAACAGATTGTTTTTTAACTACTGGTAAATTATTGAGACATTGACGTCTCCAACGAGCAGTAAACCCAAATGAAGTTATAAGGTTTGCCAACCCATAAGTTTTGGACATCCTGTCAAACATACCACTAACAAATTCAGTATCGTATATATCAGTATTAGTGATATTCATCTAATAAATAATATCTTACCTCATACTCCACGAATCTAAAAACAACTAGTAGTATTTGTTTTATACTTCCGCTGCTTTAGGTATTAAATCAGCTTGGTTAAAACAGAAAATGACTTTAAAGCGCACTTAAAGCCGCTTCATAATTGGGTTCTTGACCAATTTCAGGTACTTGCTCTGTATATACTACTGTTCCTTTTTCATCCAAAACCACTACAGATCGAGCGTTTAAGCCTGCCATAGGCATGTCCAATATTTTCACACCATAAGATTCTGCAAATTCTGGATTTCTAAATCCAGAAAGCGTAATAGCATCTTCAATACCCTCCGCTCCGCAAAATCTTTTTTGGGCAAAAGGTAAATCTTGAGAGATACACAGCACTATTGTGTTTTCTAATCCAGCAGCTTTCGCATTAAAATGCCGAACGGCTGTAGCACAAGTACTAGTATCTAAACTAGGAAAAATATTCATAACTACTTTTTTACCTTCCATTTCTGATGAAGAGTAAGGAGAGAGGTCTACTTTGGTTAAAACAAAGTCAGGAGCTTTACTACCAATAGTAGGAAGTTCCCCAATGGTGTTAATAGGGTTGCCTTTAAGCGTTATTTGTGCCATGACGAATAAGTTTGTAGTACAATTAATTTATATATAAAAATAGGAGAAACAATTCCCCTACACATTTGTTACTTACAAATTTTCTAACACCCAATTCGTCATCATAGTAAATAAATGAGGACGAACACCTCCTCTATAAATGCCATGGGCATTATCAGGGTAATAAAAGGAATCAAATTGCTTTCCAGCATCAATCAATGCTTGCTGTAGTGCCACTGAATTTTGAAAATGGACATTATCATCTCCTGTTCCATGTACCAATAAAAAATTCCCTCTCATCTTATCCGCATGAGATGATGGTGAGTTGTCATCATATCCTGAAGCATTATCTTGAGGTAAACCTTGATATCTTTCAGTATAAATGGTGTCATAATATCGCCAATTGGTTACGGGTGCTACTGCAATGCCTGCTTTAAACACTTCCGCTCCTTTCATCATGCACATGGAAGACATATAGCCACCATAACTCCATCCCCAAATACCAATTCTTGTTTCATCAATATAGGATCGGCTACCCATTTCTTTAGCTACAGTAATTTGATCTTCCACTTCTAGTTTTCCCAATTGCTTATACGTCATATTCTTAAAAGCAGTACCACGTCCTCCAGTTCCTCTACCATCTACTACCACAATTATGTAGCCCTTTTGCACCAACATCTGATGCCAAGTGAAATTACTTGCTCCCCATGAATTTTTAACTTGTTGTGAACCAGGTCCACTATACTGAAACATCATTAGTGGATATTTTTTTGTGGCATCAAAATCCGCTGGCTTTAGCATATATCCATTTAATGCTTGTCCGTCTGCTGCTTTAGTAGTAAAAAATTGCTTTGGCTGCAAGTTGTATTCCTTTGCTACTTCAGCAGCTTTTTTATTGTCTTTCAGCACTTTTACCAAGCTATTACCTTTTGTTTTGAACAGGCTAACATTTAAAGGAGTAGTAGAGTTACTCACATAATTAATGTAGTATTTAAAATCGTTACTCATGTTCACGGAGTTATTTCCCGCAGTTTTTGAGAGCTTTGTCTTAGATTTTCCATCCAACCCAATGGAATAAAAATGCCGTTCTAATGGAGATATTTCCGTAGAAATGTAATATAGCTTTTTACTCTTCTGGTCAATTCCTGCAAATGATTCTACTCCCCATTCACCTTGAGTAATTTGTTTTACTAATTTCCCATCAATAGTATATTGATAAAGGTGCTTATACCCATCTTTTTCGCTTGAGGTAATAAATGTTTTTCCATCATTAAGATAAATTAAATCATCGATATAGGTAAGGTCAACATAGGTGTCAGATTTATCACTCAACACTAATTTAGAATTACCAGATGTAGCATCTGCATGATAATAGTCCAATTGGTTTTGTAGGCGATTTAATATTCTATACGACAGTACATTGGTGTCTTTTGTCCAGTTAATTCGGGCAATGTAAAAGTCGGTGTTATCTCCTAGATCAACAGAAATATTCTTTGCTTTATCTATATGAAAAATGGTCAGTTTTACGGATGAATTATCTTCCCCAGCTTTAGGGTATTTAAAACGATAGTCTTCGGGGTACAATTCACCGTGATTCCATTTTTGCATATTATATTCACGCACTTTACTTTCATCAAAAGAGATATATGCAATTTTTTTGCTGTCTCCAGACCAGTCAAACGCTTTGGTTAAGTACAACTCTTCTTCATACACCCAGTCTGCACTTCCGTTTATGATATGGTTAAATTTACCATCACTCGTGATTTGAGTTTCTTTTCCTGAAACCAAATCCACATAAAAAAGATTGTTATCTCTAGTAAATCCTACTTTACTGCCATCAGGGGAAAAAGTAGCATAAGCTTGACGACCACCTTCCGAAAGTTTTTTCAGCTTTTTAGTAGTAAAATCATATACATAAAAAGAAGCAGTATAAGATCTTCTATAAATTGATTTACGATCCGTCATTAACAACACTTTCTTTTCATCTGCACTAAATGAATAATTAGAAAACTTTATTGTTGGCGACAAATCTTCACCCTTTAAAATTGTTTCAATAACTGTTCCTTTGGTTACATCGTACTTTACTATGTCATTCCCTTCTTGGGCAGAATAATACTGTCCGTCATTCATCCAGTTAATATTATAAACCGATTCTTGACCAAAAGTGCCATCGTAAAGTGTAACAACATCTATTTTCTTTTGTGCATTTACTATAAATGGTACAAGGAGTACTAAGGTTAGTATTCTTAATTTATTCATCATAAAGTTTTTTATACTTAACATTCAAATAGTTACTATTTATATTTTGCTCTTTTTCTTCTCTATTTAGGAAATAGTTTTACATAAAGCAATTCCTGTTATTATATGGTCTCAAATAATTGATAATGTTCTCCATTCATACCTACCGAACTATACACTTTTTGTGCCGCAAGATTGGTTTTATCAACATACAGCCTTATTCCTTTATATAAATCAGGGTTTGTCTCTACCTTTTCTTGAATATGTTTATACATGGCCTTAAAAACACCTTTTCCTCGATATTCGTTTTTCACATAAACTGATTGTATCCACAGTATTGTTCCATTTCGCCAGTCACTCCATTCGTAAGTAGTAAGTAATGACCCTGCGATATCACCTTCATATTCAGCAATATAATAATGCCCTTTATGATGATCGCCAAAAACAGCTTCCACACCAGGCAATATCACGTCTTCGTGCAATATCATATTTTCTGTTTCCTCAGCCATGTTGATCTGAAATTCAACAATGCTATTAATATCCGATTTTATTGCGTCTCTAATTTCAATCATAATAAGAGCGTTTTTGTGTTTAATAAATATAACAAAATACTGTTTAAAATGTTGTCCTCTTTCATAAAGCTTGAAGGGTTTACACTTCGTTGCAAATTAACACTTTTAAAACTTCATTTTAGCTAAATCCACATTACCTCCTGAAATAATTATCCCTATCTTTTTATTAATAAAGAGCGATTTGTTTTTTAAAACTACAGCAAGGCACACTGCACTTGATGGTTCTATAATAATCTTCATTCGTTCCCAAGTAAGTTTTAGAGCTTCCATAATTTCATCATCGGAAACGGTAAGAATCTGATCGACATGATTAATGATAATGTCGAAAGTTTTATCTCCTAATGAGGTTAATAAGCCATCGGCAATGGTATTGGGTTTTTCAGATGGCACTAGTTGTTTGGTTTTGAAAGATTTATAAGCATCATCAGCTCCTTCAGGTTCACAACCAATAATTTTGGTATTATTACTTATATATTTAGTTGCTAAAGCTGTTCCGCTTAATAATCCACCTCCACCTACAGGGGTCAAAATATAGTCTAAAGAAACATTATCTAATTCTTCATACACCTCTTTAGCAGCAGTAGCCTGACCTGCAATGATTCTATAATCATTATAGGGATGTATAAAAGTAGCTCCCTTTTCTTTGATCACCTTTTCTACAGTAGATTCTCGTGCCTGTAAAGTTGGTTCACATTCAATTATTTCTGCTCCGTATCCAAAAACAGCATTTTTCTTTACTTCGGGAGCATTACGAGGCATAACAATAAATGCCTTGCTTCCATTTTCACGAGCTGCCAATGCCAATGCCTGCGCATGATTTCCTGATGAATGTGTACAAACTCCTTTACTTAACTCCTGTTCACTTAAACTCAATACAGCATTCATGGCTCCTCGAGCTTTAAATGCCCCAACTTTTTGAAAATTCTCGCACTTAAAATACAATTCAGCTCCCGAAATCTCATTAATGTTTTTTGAGGTTAGTATTGGGGTTTTGTGTACAATCGGTTTTATTCGTTTATGTGCCTTTTCAATATCTTGTAAAGAAGGAATCCTATAAGTCATTAATTCTCGATTTTTGGTATATTGATTAAATTATTAAGATAAACCTATGAAAAAATTATTCTTTATTTCAATTCTATTTTTATCTATTAACTCCTATTCTCAGACTGCGAGTACTAAATTGAATGAGATATTTAGTGATGTGGACAAATTTGAACACTCTATTAATCCTCAGGATAGTTTGTATAGAGGGTTACACATTAAAGGTAAATTTAGTGAAGTAACTGAAACTACAGCATTGGTAAAGTATGAAAGATATCAGAAGTTTATTACTCGATTGAATGAAGTTTCTGACAGTGAGCTTACCAGACAGGAATTTATCAGCAAACAAGTTATGCTTCTCAAGCTGGGAAATATTATTTCATCTGTGAAGTACAATATGTTTATGATCCCCTTAAATGCGGAGGGAGGATTTTATATGTGGATAAACCGTGTACTTAATCGGCTTCCTTTTAAAAGTGTAAATGATTATGACGATTACCTGCATTGGCTACCAAGTTATGTTAATTGGTTGGAAGATCATTTAAAACTTATGCAAAAGGGCATTAGCATAGGTGTAGTTGCTCCAAAAGTTGTGATTAACAATAATATTAAACTACTGGAGCCTTGGGTTATTGATGATTTTAATAAAAGTCCTTTTTACAAACCAATAAATCAAATTCCAGAAAACTGGGATCAAAAAGAAGCTGAAAAATTACGTGCAAAAGCACAGGAAATTATAAGCAAACAAGTTATTCCACTTTATAAAAAAATCGATACTTTTTTACGTACAGATTATTTAATTGCTTCTCCAAATGAGCCAGGGGTTAAATTTTTGAACAACGGAAAGGCATATTATGTAGATAGAGTAAACTATTACACTACTCTCCCCATGACACCAGACTCTGTTCATATACTAGGTTTACAAGAAGTCGATAGAATCAAAAAATTAATGCTTGCAATAATTAAAGAAACTGAGTTTGATGGTTCTTTTGAGGATTTTATCGCTTTTCTTCGAACAGATGAACAGTTTTATGCTAAAACACCACAAGAACTTTTAAATCATGCAGCTTGGTTAAGCAAAAAAGCAGAAGCCCAATTACCTAAATTATTTGAAAAATTATACTCCCTTCCTTTTACTGTGGCTCCTGTGCCAGACGATATTGCGCCCACTTATACTGGTGGTAGGTATGTTCCTGGGTCTTGGAAGCAACAACGGTCAGGAACGTATTGGGTAAATACTTACAAACTTGAAAGCAGAACATTATATACAATTCCTTCTCTTACTTTGCACGAGGCTGTTCCAGGACATCATTTGCAAGGAGCTTTGGCAAAAGAACTAACAGGTATCCCTGATTTTAGAAATAATTATTATATCAGTGCTTTTGGAGAAGGTTGGGGTCTGTATAGTGAATTTCTTGGGGAAGAAATGGGTATGTACGCTACTCCTTACGAGCGTTTTGGTAGATATACCTACGAAATGTGGCGTGCTTGTCGTTTAGTTGTTGATACAGGC
>Ga0224506_10001819_pt1 | contig 14979 bp, 14 predicted proteins | sample SF_Jan12_sed_USG_2_FD_169108 | JGI IMG/M metagenome (GOLD analysis project Ga0224506, IMG submission 169108) | Sediment microbial communities from San Francisco Bay, California, United States - SF_Jan12_sed_USGS_8_1 | ecosystem: Environmental > Aquatic > Marine > Sediment | place: USA... | reverse complement strand
GTAACACCTGATCGGGAATCCCGGAAGGCACCTCGGCATATATGCCGCCAAGGCCGGTAAGCAAAGCCCCTAACACCGAAGGCCACTGATCGGCATCAGAACAGCGAATCACCGACAGACGGGCGGGAGGAATGCCGACCTCCCAGGCAGCCACCGGGCAAAACCATCCACGCGTATCCACAACAGCCACCGGTGCTCGACGGGCGATCTCGGACAGCATCACCAGCGCCAATCTGGTGAGTCCTGCCCCAACCACTCCTTCTAGACCAATAATCTGCCCGGGCACCATGGCCAACTCTGTGGCTCGACCAGGCAAGGTGGTCGTATGGGTAGCAATCAGCGCGGCAAGCTCTTCTCGCGAAGCCGGATTGGCTTTTAGGTGAGCTTTTTGCCGCACCTTTTGTTCAAAAAGAGTCGCCGTTGCCATGTCCACTCGTAGAGGAGGGACACGCCATGATATCGAACATACGTTCGATATGTCAAACGGCTACTCCAGTTCGTCGATTGTCTTGGGCCAGTCATCTTTGAGGAGGCGTGACAGCGAACGGTCCGCCAGCAACTTGCCTCCCGTCTGACAGGTCGCGCAGTAATTGGTCTCATTGCTGGCGTAAACAATCCGCTGCACCTTGGAACCACACACGGGGCAGGGCTCGCCGAACTTCCCGTGAACGGCCATGTCTGGCCGGAACGCCGTCACCTTGTCGGGGAACTTCTCCCCAACGTCCTTACGGAGCCGGTCAGTCCAATCCAGGAGCGAGGACTGGGTGGCCTCATACAGCCTCGTTATCTCATCTGGCGTGAGTTGCTGGGTTCGTTTGATAGGGGACAGCTTGGCTTTGTGCAGAATCTCATCTGAATAAGCGTTGCCGATCCCCGAAAAAATCCGCGGGTCGGTTAGTCCCCGCTTCATCGTACGATTTTCTCTCGTGAGCGCGGCTGCGAATTCGTCGCGAGTTGCCGTGAGAGGTTCGATCCCTCCACGATCGTGCGCCAGAACTGCTTCGAGTCCGCGCTCGAGATGCAGCGAGGCCCGCTTCTTGGTGCCTTGCTCGGTGAGCATCAGAGTTCCCTCAGGAAAGTCGAACGCGCACAGCCCCACCTTGTTGGCTACCGCTTGACCCTTCTTGGTCCATCGCAGCCTTCCAGCCACCATCAAGTGCAGGACCATGTACAGGTCGTCTTCCAGTTCGAAGACGATCCGTTTGCCGATCCGCCTAAACCCGAGCACCTTCTTGCCTTCGACGGCCGACACCGGTGGGTCGTACGTTCGCAGGAGTGAAATCGAACGCACCCGGATCTTTTCTAGCGTCTGACCGAGCGTGTAGCGCTCGAGAGCCTCGATATAGACGACAATGTCCGGAAGTTCAGGCATCTCGGCAGCCTAGTTTCCAGCCGCTTGAGAGAGGAGTTCAACCGACGCGATCGGGGCGGGTGTAAACCACCAGAGAACCTTCTCGAACGAAGCCGGCCAAGGTGAGACCAACCCTCGCTGCCAAGTCAATCGCCAAAGAGGAGGCAGCCGACACTCCACAAACGACTGGAATCCCGGCCACGGCAGCCTTCTGGGAGATTTCGAACGAGACGCGGCCTGACACGAACAAGATCGACGCAGCGAGATCCAGTCGTTCCGTCATGGCCGCACCCACGACTTTGTCGACGGCGTTATGTCGGCCGATATCTTCGCGGATCGTCAATAGCTCGCCGGCTGCATTGAATAGGGCCGCCGCGTGCAAGCTGCCGGTGGCATCAAAACCAGCTTGATGATCTCGCATGACGGCGGAGAGCCGATTGAGAACTTCTACCGGAACGATCGGACCAGGGGGTAGATCGGCTGCCGCAATCAACACCGCATCTATCGAGGCCTTTCCGCAAACACCACAGGAGGAAGACGAGTAGAGGTTCCGACGGAACTGCTCCGGGTCGATAACAACACCAGCAGCCAGCACCAGCTCCCATCGGCCTTCCCCGAGATCCACCGGTTCACCAAGTTCGTGTGGACCGAGCACGATCGCCTCCGTCACCGCGAAACCCCGGATGAGATCGGGATCATCGCCAGGCGTCCGCATCAACACCGCGATCGGTACGTCGCCAAGCCGGATCTCAAGTGGCTCTTCTAGTGCAACAAGATCGGTGGTGTCAATTGACATATCGCCATCAATGCGGCGAACGGAACGGGGGGTGCTGGGGTTCATCGGATTTAGAAGCGTACCTGCCACCGACGGCGGCGGGAGAGCCCGACGAGAAAGGGCCCCCGACAATCGGAGGCCCCTTCGATTGATCGGTTGGCTCGACTACAGATCGGAGCCGAATTCGTCCTCGAACGAGACCATCTTGCGAGCTGGCTGGCTCGAATTACCCGAGCTGCTCTCGCTGGGGCGATCAGACGCACTGTCGCGGTTGCCACTGCGCTCGCTGCTGCTTCGCTCGCTGCTGCTCCGAGGGCCACCGCTGCGATTGCCATCCCGGTTGCCGTCGCGGCTGCTGCCGCTACGGTTCCCGCCACGATCTCCACCACGGTCTCCGCCACGGTCACGATCACGACCACCGCGGTCTCCGCCACGGTCACGATCTCGGTCACGACCGCCACCACTGTTCTGCGACGCAGGACGATTCTTGGCCTCTTCGGACGGCTCGATGGCTTCGGCCGGCTCAAGGCTGACCTTGCCATTGCGATCGATCTCTCGAACGATCACTTTGACGACCTGGCCAAGGGCGAGGTAATCCTCAACGTTTTCGACCCGTCGATCGCTGTCAATCTTTGAGATATGCAGCAAGCCGTCACGTCCTGGGAGAATGTTGACGAAAGCCCCGAAGCTGGTGATATTCACAACGGTACCGTCGTAGGTCTCTCCAACTTCCGCCTCGGGCGGGTTGGCGATCGCCTCGATGCGAGACTTGGCCAGCGCCAACTTCTCACGATCCGAAGCTCCGACCCGCACAATGCCATAAGCACCATCTTCTTCGATCTCAATGGTGGCACCGGTCTCTTCTTCGAGCTCGCGGATGACTTTGCCCTTCGGGCCAATGACCTCGCCGATCTTGTCCTTCGGAATCCGAATGGACTCGATGCGAGGGGCATTCGGGTTGAGATCCTCCCGAGGGCCGGGGATGGCTTCAGCCATGGCTGCCAGGATCTTCAACCGGGCGTCTTTCGCCTGCTCGAGCGCCTTGGCCAGCACGTCGGCTGGAAGGCCTTCGATCTTGGTATCAAGCTGAAGAGCCGTGATGGTGTCGGCGGTGCCGGCCACCTTGAAGTCCATGTCGCCCAACGCGTCCTCAGCGCCAAGGATGTCCGTCAATGTGATGAACGTGTCGCCTTCGTTGATAAGACCCATCGCAATACCCGCAACCGGAGCGATGATCGGAACGCCGGCATCCATCAGCGACAGTGACGATCCACAGACCGAGGCCATCGACGACGAACCATTTGAGGCAAGAACCTCTGACACAAGCCGGTAGGCGTACGGGAAGTCTTCGGACGTCGGGATGACCGGGTGGACGGCACGCTCGGCGAGCGCTCCGTGCCCGATCTCACGACGCTTTGGTCCACGCATGAAGCCGGTCTCTCCTGTCGAGAAGGGCGGGAAGTTGTAGTGATGCATGTAGCGCTTCGACGTTTCAAGGTCGAGCGTGTCGAGCATCTGTTCCATCTTCAACATGCCAAGAGTTGTCACATTCAGAACCTGCGTCTCGCCTCGCGAGAACAGTCCGGACCCGTGTGCACGACCAACGACCCCAACCTCGGCTTTGATCTCACGAATGTCAGTAAGACCACGGCCATCCAGGCGGACGCCTTCGTTGATGACGCGTTCTCGCATCATCGTTTTGGCGACCTTGTCGAAAGCCTTCTTGGCCATCGCCAATTCGTCGGCTTCAGCCTCTCCGTACTCGGCCAAGACCTCGTCACGAGCGGCAGACTGAGCCAACCCTCGCTCCTTCTTACCCTGGAGACGGATGACGGATTCGAGCTTCGATGTGGCAAGCGCCTTCACCTTGTCATATACGTCATCGGTGAAATCGACGGCAAACTCATACTCGACTTCTTCGATGTCAAACATGCCGGCCAGTTCGACCTGCATGTCGATGAACTGAGCGATGAATTGCTTGGACTCTTCGAGTCCCCGAGCAACGGCCGCTTCGTCGGAAGTGGGGGCGCCGTTTTGGGCAAGCCGTACTCCATCAATCGTGGAACCGGCCTCAACCATGATGATGTCGATGCCGCCGCTGTCGTTACGTACGCCGGCAACGGTCAACTCGAACACGGACTCGTCGAGTTCGTCAAAGCTCGGCAGGGCAATCCACTCGCCATCCTTCAGCGCCAGACGCACCGCGCCAACCGGGCGCTCGAACGGAATCGAGCTCACCGACAGGGCAGCCGAGGCGCCGTTGAGCGCCAGGATGTCATAGGCCTGCTCTTCGTCGACGCTCAGAACGGTTCCTACGATATGGGTGTCGCACCGGAACCCTTCACGGAAGTTCGGGCGCAACGGGCGGTCGATCAGACGACAGGTCAGAATCGCTTTTTCGGTGGCGCGGCCTTCACGACGGAAGAAGGATCCTGGGATCCGACCAGCGGCATACATGCGCTCTTCGATATCTACCGTCAGCGGAAAGAAATCGGTTCCTTCGCGCATTTTCTTGGAAGCCGTGGCCGCGACGAGGACTTCGACGCCCCCGAGGGTCACTTTGACAGCTCCGTCGGCCAACAGGGCCAACTTTCCAGCGCTCATGGTGACCTCTTTGCCACCAATTACGCCACGTACCTGCTTTTCGGGCACGGTTTCTCCTTTGTGTGATGGAAAAGACCGCAATTGGCAGTGGTCACAGCTCCCGCGGGAGCGGTCTCCACTGACAATCGACAGGTTTTCTCCGATGGTATTTCTGAGGTGTTCTCGGGTTTCCCGAAACTACTGGAAGAGGGTGACTCCCCCATAATCAAGAGAGCGGCTCTACGGCCGCTCTCTCAAAGTCTTAGTGGCGAAGGCCTAACGTGGCAATCAGGGTGCGGTAGCGCTCCACGTCCTGGCGCTTCAGATAGTTCAGCAGTCGTCGACGCTTTCCAACCAGCATCAGCAAGCCGCGCTGCGTGTGAAAGTCATGCTTGTGTTCACGCATGTGGTCGGTCAAGTGTTTGATCCGCTCGGACAGCAGGGCAACTTGGACCTCGGGGGAACCCGTGTCAGAGTCGTGCTGGCCAAATTCGGAGATGATTTCTTCGGTGGTCTTCATGAATCCAATTGTTTCTCGACATGTACGCCCGCTCGACAAGAGGTGGTGAGTGGGACGGCTGAAAGTGTAACAGGTCCTCGGCGTGTGCAAATTCGAGCCCCTCAATTATCGCCAGAAGATGGAGACTCCCGCCAGTCTTGCCCCCTGGTCAGCACCCCAGGCGAGGAGGGCATCGAGAACGGTACGCCCCAAACCCCTCCGTTGCACGGCCGGTTCGGTCGCCAAATCGAAGATCCCGATCCAATCGTCAATCCCCACTGCTCGGCCTCGCCAGAATCCGCCGGGAGCCGAGGCGATGGCTCGGGCCGGTGGTCCGCCCGACGCCGGCATTGTCTCCTCGATGACGGCCGATGGATCGCGATGACGGAACGACCGCGAGACGACCAGCGGTTCGACCTCTTGCCCTTCCCCAGGGACCGCAGCGACCTTCACCAACACCGACTTGCCGTGAGATCGAAAAAACCCGCCAGCCAGGTCAAGCGCCGGATCTCTCGAACGTCCAGGATCACCGAGGGGATCCACCGAGTTGGCTCGCCTGGCCGGATGAGGGCCAGCGACCACGAACCACTCCCCGAAGCGCTCCAGATCGGCGACGCCAGCCGCCGTCACCCGAGTGCGGCCTCGATCTCGATTTCGACCTTCCAAGCCGGGTCGAGCAGAGCAGCAACGACAACCATGGTGGCCGGTGGTGTTGAGCTTTGAAACAGCTGATGGTGGGCTCGACCGACCTCTTCTGCGAAGGCAGCATCCGTAATGTACATCCGGGTACGGACGACGTCACCGGCCTCGCCGCCCAGTTCCTCTACGGCCGCCAGGGCGATCCGACCGCACAAGAGCATTTGATCAAATGGGCTATCCGGGGTGTGCGAACCATCTTGCGGGATTGGGGCGGTCCCGGCAACACGAATAACGTTCCCGGTTCGGACGGCACGCGAGAACCCATACCGCTCCTCGAAAGGTGACGCTGAATGAACCAACCGTCGAGTCATATCCGCAACCTACTCGCCGTCGACTCCAAGAACCCGCCTGGCGGCTGTTACGTCCGATCGAATCTGTTCGACCAGACCATCGACGCCATCAAACTTCTCTTCATCACGTAGCCGATGCGCCAGTTCCACCTCGATCATGCGACCGTACAAGTCGCCGTCCCAATCGATCAGGTGAGCTTCGACCGTCACCGCCCGGCCATCGAAAGTCGGCCGCACACCAACATTGGTCACCGCCGGGATCCGATTGTGCTCGAACGTGACGCATCCCGCATAAACCCCGGTCGCCGGCAGCACGATCGACGGCTCATAGTTGACGTTGGCAGTCGGAATACCGATCGTCCTCCCACGTCCCTCGCCGCGTACCACCGGTCCTTCGATCGCATAGGGGCGACCGAGTAGGACCGCCGCTTCTTCTACGTCGCCTTCGGCAACCAGAGCGCGAATGCGGGTCGAAGAAAGCTGGGTGTCGTCCTCTGACAACAGCGGGACGGCATCGGTCGCGAACCCCCAACGTTCACCGGCAGCTTTCAGCGTCTCCACATCTCCTGATCGGTTGAGACCGAATCGAAAATCGCGGCCTACTGCAACTGCGGCGGCCCCGAACGCATCGACCAGCACCGACTTGATGAACTGATCGGGATCCATCGCGCGAATCTGTGCGAATGGTAGAACCCCTACGACATCGACCCCGTGGGCCGCCAGGCAACCGAGCCGCTGATGAATCGTGCCGAGAAGTTGGGGCGCCCGATCCGGGGCAACGACCGCCAGCGGGTGAGGATCGAAGGTCAACACGCCGCGAATGAGTCCGGTCTGCTCTCGGGCCAGTACGGCCAGTTCCTCCAGTACGGCCTGATGGCCGCGGTGTACACCATCGAAGACCCCCACGGCTACGACAGACCGCTCGGTGGCCGGTTCCCATCCCGCCGGGTCTCCGGTCAGAACTTTCACGGCAGGACCACTTCCGGAACGAAGGTACCCGCAGTCATCCGATGCACGGCCAATAGGTTTTCACCGGTGTCCGCAATCCGCACATACGCGCCTTGTGACCATTCTCCCGGTACGTCGGCGGGACTCAGCCGCGCCCCGTTGCGGACTCGATCGGCCACTTCGGATCTGACCAGGCACGAAGGAAGGGCCGCCAAAGCTTCAAAAGGGGCAAGCATGACAGAGTCCCACGTTCCCGCCTCCCCCAACGCCTCAAGCTTTTCCAGGGTGACTGCCCGGTCCACTGAAAGCTGTCCCGTCTTGAGCCGGCGAAGGGCGGTCAGATGCGCACGGCCACCAAGCGCTTTCGCCAGATCATCCGCCAGTACTCGGATGTAGGTGCCTTTTGCACATACGACCCTGATGACCGCCTCCGAATATTCCCCGGGACGAACGTCGAGTATCTGCAACGAGTGGATCTCAACGGGACGCGACTCGCGCTCGATCTCGATGCCTTCTCTGGCGAGTTCATGGAGGCGTTTGCCTCCAACCTTGAGCGCCGAGACCATCGGAGGAACCTGCTGGATCGTCCCGGTGAAACGTTCGACGAGTCCTTCCAGGTCATCACGGGTTACCGTCATCGGGCGACGATACGTTTCCTCCCCATCGGCGTCGAGCGAGTCAGTGGCGACACCGAACCTGATTTGCCCGACGTATTCCTTGGGAAGGTCTTGAACGAAGCGCATGAGCTTGGTGGCCGGGCCAACGCCGCACACCAGCAGGCCGGTGGCGGCCGGATCCAGGGTCCCGGCGTGTCCCACCTTGCGGATACCGATGATGCGCCGCACTCTGGCTACCACATCGTGGGAAGTCATGCCTGCAGGTTTGTCGACCAGCAGAAACCCGCGATCCATCATTCTTCTTCGTCGAGTTCGCGCAGCTTCTGGGAGATTCGTACGCCATACTCAATGGCCTCGTCGACTTCGAACCTCAACGTCGGGGTGTATTTCATCCGGATCGAGGATCCGATGGCCCGGCTCAGTCGGGGAGCGGCGGAGTCGAGGGCAGCCTGTGTAGAAGCTTGCTGTTCCGGTGGCCCGATCACAGAATAGAAAACCCGGGCAGTCCTGAGATTCGGCGCCGTGTCCACTCCCGTGATCGTAACGAAACCCAGGCGCGGGTCCTTGAGTTCTTCAACTTCATTGGCGATCACATGATGGACAGAGGAGTTGATCTTTCGCATCCGGTCTGACATCTACGCCTCCGGCGGTTCTAGGTAACTGATCGCGCTCGAAAGGAGCTCGATATCCAACTGATTGTCGGCGCATTCCACCACGTTCGCAACCATGGAGTCGACGACCTCGTGACTGGAAGACACAAACGCCACCGCAAGTGCGGACCGTTGCCACGTGTCCTGGTGGGCAGTCTCTGCAGTGACTACGTCCGCAGTAGCTCGAATCGCCGTCGACAACCTAGCCAGAACTCGCCGTTTCTCCTTGAGCGAATGCACTTCGGGGAACCGGAGTTCGAGTACCACGACGGCGGCTACCAGAGCTACGAGCGTGCCACCTCTCGGACCTCGTACGCTTCGATAACGTCGCCTTCCTTGACGTCGTTGTACCCCTCAAGCGAGATACCACATTCGAACCCGGCTTGGACCTCACGGACATCGTCCTTGAAGCGGCGCAGCGATCCGATAACTCCATCGTGGATGACAACGCCGGCTCTCAGGAGACGCACGCGCCCACCCCGGGTCATCGTGCCTTCGGTAATGTAACAACCCGCGATGTTGCCGCGGCGAGGAACCTTGAAGATCTCCCGCACTTCGGCGGACCCGAGAACGGCTTCGACCTCGTCAGGAGCCAAACGACCGACCAGCAGGGCTTCGATGTCGTTGAGCAGCTCGTAGATGATGTTGTAGGTCCGGATCTGAATACCCTTGGCCTCGGCAGCCTTGCGAGCCTGGGCGTCCGGTCGAACATTAAAACCGAAAATTAGGGCTTCGGTCACTTCGGCCAGGCTCACATCGTTCTCGGTAATACCACCGACAGCTCCGTGGACAATGCTGATAACCCCGCCTTCGCGGGTGATCTTGCCGGTCGATTCGCGCACGGCTTCGAGGGAGCCGTGGGCATCGGTTTTGACGATCAGGCGCAGTTCCGCCTCGTCAGCGGTTCGAAGTTGCTCAAGGAGTTGGGTCAACCGCTCCCTGGCGGTTGGCACAACCAGTTCGGACTGACGCATGTCTTCGAGGGTTGCGGCTGCCCGTTGACGGGCGATACGCTCATTCTTGGTTACGTCAAAGGCGTCGCCGGCCGTTGGAACGTCTGACCATCCCATAACGAGTACCGGCGTAGATGGACCGGCTGACTTGAGCTCTTCACCGTTGTAATCAAGCATGGCTCGGACCCGACCCGAAACCGCGCCCGCAACCAGAGCATCGCCTCGCTTAAGCGTTCCGCGCTGGACGATCATCGTTGCGACCGGGCCGCGTCCCTTGTCCAACTGGCTTTCGACAACGGTTCCCGACGCGGCCGGCTTCGGGTTGCCTTTGAGATCTTCGACCTGTGAGACGAGATCGATGACTTCGAGAAGGGTATCGACGCCTTCGCCCGATAGGGCTGACAATTCGACGGTCGGAATGTCGCCACCGAGGGCTTCTGCGACCAAACCATACTCGGTGAGCTGGGCCCGGACCCGGTGCGGATCTGCACCAGGAACGTCCATCTTGTTGATGGCAACAATGATCGGAACGTCAGCGGCTTTCGAGTGACTGATCGCCTCTTGCGTCTGCGGCATGATCCCGTCATCGGCTGCCACTACCAGAACCACGATGTCGGTAACGTTGGCTCCACGAGCCCGCAGCGCGGTGAACGCTTCATGACCGGGCGTGTCGAGGAAGGTCGTGACGGCGCCCTCGTGTTCGACTTGATACGCAGCGATGTGCTGGGTGATCCCCCCGGCCTCGTCATCAACCACACTGGTGCGCCGGATCGCGTCAAGGAGGGTCGTTTTCCCATGATCAACGTGGCCCATGACCGTTACGACGGCCGGACGTGACACCAGGTCGCTTTCGGCATCGTCGAAAACGCGTTTCGGCTTAATAAGTGAGACGACTTCTTCAGCCGCTTCGTCGCCACCCTCGACGGTAACGTCGACGCTGAAGTGGTCACCGAGAAGCTCGAACGCCTCGATAGGGATCGGGTTGCTCAGCCCAACCATCTCCCCCATCTGGATGAGTGCCGCCACAACTTCGGTGCCGGGTCGCCCGATGACCTCTCCGAACCCGGCCGGTGTGATACCAACGAGCACGGTGACTGAACCGCGGTCGGAGGCGACAACTTTCGGTTCGGGTTCGGCGACCGGCGCCGGGCCAGACGCTGCCTCTGGCTCTAGCGCAGGCTCAGGGTCCGCCTCGGGAGCGGGCTTCGCCGCCGCCGGCTCGGCCTTCTCGGGCGCAACCGCTTTGGGAGCCGCCGCTTTCGGAGCGGGAGCCTCAGCAGTAGCCGCCTTGGCGACAGGAGCGTTTGGTGCCGTCGCCTTCGGCGCAAGAGCCGCTTTGAGAACGGCAGAATCCGAGGCTTCCAGTCCTGAAGACGCCGTCTTCACGGGTAGTCCCAGCTCCTCAGCCTTGGCGAGTACGTCTTTTGATTCGAGACCCAGGTCCCGGGCTATCTCATAGATTCGTGCTTTGGCCATTACTCTTCAGAATCCCCGTCGATTGGTGTTTGCGCGTCTTCGTCCGACACGGTCGTCTCGTCAGACCCGGCCTCTGCGGCCTCTTCTTGATCGGCAGGTTCCTCGACCGGAGCTGCTTGCTCGGCAGCCACCGGCTCGTCGGCCGGTACCGCTTCTTCGGCTTGTGCTTCTGGCTGATCCGACTGAATATCTACTTTGTAGCCAGACAACCGGGCCGCCAATCGGGCGTTTTGCCCTTCCTTGCCGATGGCAAGCGACAACTGATGATCGGCGACAATGACGGTCGCTATCTTGTCTTCCTCGGAAATGTTCACTTGCTGCACCTTGGCCGGACCCAGTGCCTCAGCAATAAACTGACCAACGTCCTCGCGCCATTCAACGACGTCAACCTTTTCGCCGCGAAGTTCATTGACGACCTGCCGAACCCGTGCGCCCCGTGCACCAACACAGGCGCCCTTCGGGTCAACCTTCGGATCATTGCTCTTGACGGCAATCTTGGTTCGATGACCGGGTTCTCGGGCGATCGACACGATTTCGATGGTTCCGTCCATGAGCTCTGGAACTTCGAGCTCCAACATCCGCCGAACAAAGTCAGGATGCGACCGGCTGACGATGATCTGCGGCCCCTTGGCGTCGTTGCGAACCTCGATGATGATGGCTTTTACGCGGTTGCCGCGCTCGAGCCGCTCGTATGGGATCCTTTCGGAGCCTGGCATCAGCGCTTCTGCGTCACCAAGGTCGAGAATCGAATACCGGTGATCAACTTGCTGGACGATCCCGGTGATGAGATCTCCCTCACGAGTCTCATAGACTTCGAATACTTGATCCCGCTTCGCCTCACGTAGACGCTGCGAGATGACTTGCTTGGCGGTTTGGGCTGCGATGCGCCCAAAGTCGTCGGGAGTATCAACCCATTCGTCCGTGACGTTCCCGTCCTCATCGAGCTCCTGGGCGTAGACGACGATGTCTCCGCTATCCGGGTCGATGACGACGCGAGCTTCTTCGGCGGCGCTTGGTGAGCGTTTGTACGCCGAAACCAGCGCATTGGCGAGCGCGTCAAGGATGGTCTCAACGGCCACCCCGCGTTCGGCGGCCACCAAATCCAGCGCGTCCATTACTGCCTGATCCATCTTCATGCGCTGTCCTCCTACGTCTTCTTGCCAGGTTTGGTGGTCTGCGGCCAGACAAACACCACCCGTGCAGAGCTGACCTGGTCGTGTCTGATCGTCCGGGTCACCTCGTTAATTTTCAACTCAAAACTGGTATCGGTCACACCAATCAAGACCCCATCATGACGTCGTTTTCCATCAACTTCTAATCGGGTCTTGACCGTGATCGGCTGCCCGACCACTTTTTTGAACTGTTCGGGCCGTCGAAGCTTTCGTTCCAACCCCGGTGAACTGACCTCAAGGTCATAGCCTCCAGCAATCACATCGTGATCATCCAGAATACGGGAGATTCCGGCCGTGATTTCGCCGAGCGTATCGACATCGAGACCTCCGGCGGATTCGATGGTTGCCCGGAGTCGTTTGCGCGACTGACCGCCCAACAACTCAAGGTCGTCAAGCTCGATCCGTTCTGCCTCTAAATAGGCACTAATCACTTCCCATAGCTCCTTTGGAGCATCACTCACGCTGGCCTCCACGCCGCGATTTGCGGCGCATCTTCCTCATTTGGAGCACAAAGAAAAGCGGGCGGGGCGCCCACTTTCGTTCGTAGCGTCCAAGATGTATTGGGGCGAGTATATCAGAAGAGCCTCCCGGCGCATCCCCGTCGGGGCGCGCCGGGCTAGTGCCTGGCTGCCATTACCCGGTCGCGGACGACCGCGACAAGCTCGTCGAGCGGGATCTCCTCTAGATCGCCGGTGGCCCTGGTCAGAAGCTCGAGCATACGAGACTCGACCCCACGGGGACCAACGGTGACTCGGAGCGGGAAACCCACCAATTCCGCATCAGCGAACTTGACTCCGGGACGCTCTTTGCGGTCGTCGAGGATCACCTCAACACCGTCCGTTCGCAATCCCTCGTAAATCCGCGTCGCCGCGGCCAACGTGTCGGCGTCCTCCGGTCTAACAACCGTCACCACGACTTCGTACGGCGCGACATTCATCGGCCATACAATCCCCTTTTCGTCGTGGTTTACCTCTACCACGGCAGCCATGTTGCGTTCGACGCCAATGCCGTACGACCCCATGAACATGGCAGTTGCCTTCCCGTTCTCATCGAGGACGGCGGCTCCGAATGGTTCTGAGTACCGCCGACCAAGCTTGAAGATGTGTCCGATCTCGATCGTCTTGTCGACCTCCAACGGCTTGCCGCAATTGACACATGGCTCGCCGGCCACGACTTCGCGCAAGTCGAGCCAATCGTCGACAGCGATGTCGCGAGCGATATCGACGTTGCGCAGATGAAAATCGTCCTCGTTGGCACCGGTGGTCATTCCAACCCGACCCTCCAGAGCCCGATCGGCCACGATCCGATAACCCTCCAGGCTGACGGCGCCAAGACTGCCTGGATGGGCTCCCACCGCGGCAAAGATCTCTTCGGCCGTCGCCGGGCGGGCTTCGATTACGGCCAGTCCATCAAGCAGCTTCTGCTCGACCAGGCTGTGGTCGCCCCGCATGAGAACGATGATCAACTCCGTCCCAACGAGGTAGAACAGTGACTTGATCTGACGGTCGGCTGGAGCTCCGCCTTCGAAATCTTCGAGGGCTTTGATAGTCCGGACGTTGGGAGTTGGGAATTTCTCGAGGGGAGCCGATGCCGGATCCTCGATCGGTGTTAGTACTGACGTGGCGGTTTCCACGTTCGACGAGTAATCACCCGCCGAGCACAGCACAACCCAGTCTTCGCCGGCATCGGAGCGGACCATGAACTCGACGGATCCGGCTCCGCCCATCATGCCCGACGACGCTTCGACCGCGATTGAATCCAATCCAAGTCGGTCGAAGATCCGCTGGTAGGCCTGGTAGTGGTTACCAAAGGCACGATCGAGACCGGCCTCATCAAGATCAAACGAATAGGAGTCTTTCATGGTGAACTCTCGAACCCGCAGTACGCCCGATTTGGGACGGGGTTCGTCGCGAAGCTTGGTTTGGATCTGGTACCAGAGTTGGGGAAGCTGTTTGTATGAGTTCAACTCCAAAGCCAGCGTCGTGAATATCTCTTCGTGCGTCATGGCCAGGCACAAATCGGCGTCTTTGCGGTCGGTGAGCCGGAAGAGCTCCTCCCCGATCAAGCTCCAGCGACCCGACTGTTGCCATGGCTCGGCCGGGTGGAGAACCGGGAGCAGGAACTCCTGCCCACCGATCCGATCGATCTCTTCACGGATGATCTGCATGATCTTGGCCCGCACGCGCATGGCCGGAGGTAGCAGCGAGTAAGAGCCTGCCATGAGCTGACGGATGAAGCCCGCCCGGACCAGGAGCTTGTGGCTGACGGCCTCTGCCTCGGCGGGGTCGTCGCGAAGCGTCGGAATGAAGGCCTGTGACCAGCGCAGAATGTCTCTCCTCGTGAGTTCCGATGAGGTTAGCCGACGATCAGCGCGACCCGACCTGGCTCAACCGGATGCGACTTCGGCGACCCTGGCCCGTTTGACAGCCGCGTCATTGGCGTCTCCCTGGATGTCTACCAACTGTTCTCGAGCCAGACGGCTGAGCTGCTCGGCGTTGGCGTCTGCCGCCGCCAGACGGGCTTCAACACCTTCTTCGACCAGCTTGCGAGCTTCATCGATCAAGGCATCGACCATCTCGTTTTCAGGAACGACCCGAACTACCTGGCCCTTGATGAACATGTGACCTTTGCCGCGCCCGGCGGCAATCCCGATGTCGGCTTCCCGGGCTTCGCCCGGACCGTTCACGACACATCCCATAATCGCTACCTGAATCGGCAGGTTCTCTGCTTCCAGCGCTTTCTGGGCTCGCTGAGCCACCTCGATGACGTCGACTTCGGCGCGCCCACATGACGGACAGGCAATGAGATCGAGGCCCTTTCGTTCCCTGAGACCAAGGTACTCCAGGAGCGCCCGACCAGTTTTGGCTTCTTCGATGGGATCGGCCGTCAGCGAGAAGCGGATCGTGTCTCCGATTCCCTCGTTGAGCAGGGTGCCGATACCAGCCACGCCTTTGATGAGGCCGCCG